>Ga0209008_1000004_pt1 | contig 195527 bp, 171 predicted proteins | sample JacPin_JW_Ref_O3_FD_187963 | JGI IMG/M metagenome (GOLD analysis project Ga0209008, IMG submission 187963) | Forest soil microbial communities from Algoma, Ontario, Canada - Jack Pine, Ontario site 1_JW_Ref_O3 (SPAdes) (version 2) | ecosystem: Environmental > Terrestrial > Soil > Boreal... | reverse complement strand
TAGGGTGACACGGATGAACAGAAGCGGCAGAAAAAGGCGCAGTTCGTGCGCCGGCGGAGAGGTGCGCTTGAGCTTGGTGATAAAGAAGTCGAAACACTCTTGACAGGACCGGCGTCGTTAGAGATAGGGCGTTACGAAGAGAAATACATTCTGGAGTTTCTCCAGACGACGCTGATTGCATCGTCCTCTCAAATAACGCAGCGGTCTCCTGGGTAGTGCTGCGTTTCCCTGCCTTATCCATATCGCAAGGCGTCAGCAATCAACTGCGAACGCAAATGTACGTGCGTGCGGCTGGTGAAAGTCAGAGTCAATTCATTGCCCCGCTGCCGCGCAAGCGGCAATCGCGCCCTGAAATTGCATCTTCAATATTTCGGCTTTCTCTTCTGTGCTGACCCTCACCGACGCACCGGGATCTTTACGTTGCTCAACGTTCGTGATGGGCCCTCGCTTTTCGTTGAACACGCTATTCTGGTCCACCACGTTCACGGTTTTATTTCCGCTTACCGTTGGCAGTGAGACCACAAAGTAGTCCCCCGCATCAACCCCGGGACGATCTCCCTCCCCCGCCGGCACCGGCTCCACAGTGATGCGCTTCGCGTCCAGCGTCGCCAGCGGAACTTCAAATCGGTGCGTCTCGATGTAAATCAGCTGACCAGCCGCGGTCCCTTCCTGCATTTGGTTCCAAACAATCGTGCAGCCGTCAAAATTAATCGGAGCCACCGAGATCGTCGTGGTCACTTCGCCAAAATGCGGCACGGTGTGTTTCCGCCGCACGAGATGCTCCACCGAAAACTCCCGCGCCAAATCCTTCAGATACCGGGAGATTCGCGATGACTGCGTCGATTGCGGCAGCATCGCACCAGACGCGGAGGGCGTTGGTATGGCGGAGCCATTGACCCCGAGCAGCATCAGCAGAAAAACCAGCACGCCCCTAAACCAATTCCTTGATTGATGCATCGCTGACGGTTCCTTCAAAGCTAAAGAGTGTGGCGCAGGAAACTGAACCTCGCGCCATCGCAAATTATCATCCCAAATGCGCTAGCGGAACTACACCTTTCACTTTTCTTCGCCTTCGGAATCGCGCAGCCAAACGTCCGAGCCCGCCGTACCAGTACGGCTAGCGTGCGGGTACTGCGGTAATCGGTACTTGGCTAGACGCCACACTCCGAGTACGCTGCGGCGGATCTCCGAGCAACGAACATCCGGGGGCAAACGAAACAGATCCCGCAAATGCGTACGGTTGTTTGCTGAAATTCTTCTTGCGCGGAGCGGTGCGCTGTCGCACGATTCCGGCCTTGGCGCCCAGCCCTGACCGGTCCTTTCCTGGTCTGATCGGGCGGTTGCTCGCTTTGCCGCGAGTATTCAACTGCTCACGACAAGGGAATTGGGAGGGCCAAATGATTGATGCCGCGCGATTCTCTCTGATCCTCGTTGGCGTAGGAACTGTTTCTCTTCTCGCAGCGTCTGCGTCCGCCAATACCGCCACCGTTCGTTGCGTGTCGCGCCAAGATCAGATTTCCGTCTATGATTCGCTGAGCACGCGCGGCGTCGAAGCCAAACTCAGGTGCGGCGAGGAAGTCGAAATAATCGGCCGCGTGCAGGACTATGTAAAGATTCGCGCGCATAATGGCGTCGAAGGCTACGTGCCGGCCACCTCGTTCGCGGGCATCACAACTTCTGCAAACCATCCCGCCGCGTCTCCCAGCGCTGCTTCGGCTGACGCTGCCTCGGTCAACGCAGTCCCAGCGCAGAACACCACAGCGAAGAAACAAGCTTCCAACGCGCCTGGCGGACCGTCCGATACTTTCGCGGAGATGAATCCAGCAGCCGATCCCCTGCCGCTAGCGGATACACCAGCCAAGGCGTCTGCCAGCGTGCCGGCAAATCACTCGTCAGCTACCAACACAACTTCTTCTGCATCGGCAAAGCCACCCGCCGACGGCGACGACATGCCCGCCGCGCAACCGGAAAACGAAAGCGCGGACCCCGCCTGCCAGAATTATTTTTCCGCGTATGGCCTGGCGCCCAGCCAAATGAAATGGATCGCGCAAAATCGCAAAAAACGTTTCTCCAATGTTTGCCCCGCGCCCGATATCTCGAAGGTGGACTACGTAATCATTTTCACTCATGACGTGGACTTCTTCAGCGCCACCATGCCCACGCCAGTTCACCAGGCGGAAGGATTCTCGGATTTCAAGGCCATGACACCCATGGACTCCGAGCTGATGTCCGCATCCGACGCGGACAAAGCCCATCGCCAATACGTCTGGATCTTTCGCTTCGCGCCGGGCACTTTCGATCCATCGAATTTCTCCCCGCGCCGCCGCTATCAATTCTCCACAGTCGAATCCAACGGGCTAGGATCGAAGGCCGGCCTAAAGACAGTCGAGGACGCCTTCCGCTTCGTATCCACCGCAAGCCATTAAGGCTCAACCGTGATTACCGGCGACACTCTGAGCGGCTTCCACACGCCGAAACCAATCACTTCGGGCGCGCAAAATGAACGATACATCTCTGCGCTCTTGGAGATGGAGCGCCGGGGTCATTTGACCGTGGCGGAAAAAAGTACGCGGAGGTTTTAGCCCTGCTGATCGAAGCATTCGAGGAAAAGCACTACCCGATTCGCGCAGCGTCTCCTGTCGAGGTTCTCGCTGAACTAATGTCCGCCAACAACCGCAAGCAAAAGGACCTCGCTTCCACGCTCGGCTCGGAAAGCATCGTCTCGGAAATCCTCAGCGGCCGGCGAGAACTCAACCGCCGCCACATCGAGCGCCTTAGCAAGCGATTCAAAGTTTCTCCCGAACTGTTTTTCTAGTTCCTCCCTAAGAAACTCAGCCGGGAACGAAACTACGAACTTTTCTTCGCGGTTTTTCCCGACCCCACCGGGCCGCCGATCTTGTTCAGCGTATCCAGCGCGCGCGATTTGTAAGGGCTGTTCAACGAGATCACTTCCGTCAGCACCACGCGCGCCTCGGGTATGCGCTGCATTTTCGCTAGCGTGAATCCCATCCGGTACTGATTCTGCGCGTAGCTGAACGTATCGGACTTCAACAGCGGCGCGGCCTGCTTGAAAGCGTCAATCGCCTGCGGGTTGCGATTCTTGTTCACGTTCACTTCGCCCAGCGACGAATACGCCAGCCCTTTCTGCAGCGCGACCTGTTTCTGCCACTGATCGTCGTCCACATTGTCCGGCTTTTTAGCTTGCGCCAGCAGGTCCAGCGCATGCTGCGCGTACGCCGCGGCTTTATCCAGATGCGCCGGATCGTTGCACCAGGTGTCTGCCAGTAAAATCAGCATGGAAATGTCATCCGGATTCGTACCCAGCAAGCTCTGCGCCGCCGCCAGCATTTTTGGCGAGTTCTGCGCTTGCTGATAAGCGATCGCGGTTTGTTCGCGCGCGCTCACCGTGTAAGTGGAATCCGGAAATGTCGCGGCGTAGCCTTCCAGCAACACGGCGCGCGCGTTGGCGTCCGTGGTCTTGTAGGCGGCATTCAGCAGCGCATATTGCACGTAGCCCACATCGCCTTCCACGGTTTTCAGCACGATTTCTCGTTGCGCGTTCCATGTGTCGGCGGAAGTACCTTGGGGCGGCGGCCCCGATTTATATCGCTTTATGATGTCCGCGACTTTCTGGCAGGCATCGAAGAGTTTTTTGCCGTCGCCCTGCTCTTCCGCAGCGTGCACCATGATCACTGCCGTGGAAAAATTATCAGGATCAAGCGCCAGCACTTTATCGCCGTATTCGTACACCTTCGCGTAATTCTTTTGCGCCAGATACGTTTGCACGTACAGCTGATCCCCCAGCAGTTCCATATCGCCCTTGCCGTAATCCGCCATGAATTTGTCCAGCAGCGTGACCTTGTCCGGCCCATCCGGCGCGGCATAAATGTCCGTCAGCGCCTTATCCTCGGGCGTACCCGCCGCCACTGATACACTCTTGCCGATCTGCGCCGTCGCGCTGCCCGCCGCAATCATCACCAACATCACGCCCATCGCCGCATACATCATGAAGCGTCGCATGCCGCACCTCCTGTGAAACAGTGCTGCCCGCATATTTTTCGTTCCGCAAACTTTCGCGCGGATTAGACCCGCAGCCCAGCCATCTCCAACGCGCGCATCTTAGTCGAACGGCGCCCCGCGCGACAATCTTTTCGTTGCCGCCTCCAGCCATTGACGATTCCTCGATTTCAGTACAGGATTCTCTGTCGACTAATCGCGCAAAAAAGAGGTGCACCATGCCCGCGGCCACTTCCTTCGAAAAGCTAGAACACGAAAAGCTCAGCTCGCACATTTCCCGCCAAATGATGAGCGGTGAAGACGCCACGCTCGCCCGCATCTTCATCGCAAAAGGCGGCATCGTGCCGCGCCACTCGCATCGCAGCGAACAGTTTTCCCTCATCATCTCCGGCGCGCTGAAATTTTTCTTCGACGACGGCGAAACCACGATAGTCCACGCCGGCGAAATGCTCCTGATCCCCGCCCACGTTCCACACAAAGCCGAAGCCCTGGAAGACACCGTGGACATTGATTTCTTCGCGCCCCGCCGCGAAGATTGGATCAACAAAACAGACAACTACCTGCGCAACGATCCTCAACTGAAAAAGGACTGAACTCATGGATCTGGGACTAAAAGGACGCGTCGCCATCGTGGCGGCGGCCAGCAAAGGCCTGGGCCGCGCCATCGCCACGGAATTGGCCACAGAAGGCTGCGAAGTAGCCATCTGCGCGCGCACGTCAGCCGACGTGGAACGCACCGCGCAGGAAATCGGCTCCGCGGCCGGTCGCGAAATCTTTTGGCGTGCGCTGGACGTAACAAATGCTGACGGCGTGCGCGATTTCGTAGCCGCCGTCGAAAAGAAATTCGGACGCATTGACATCTGCGTCACCAATACCGGCGGCCCGCCCTCCAAAAAATTCATGGAGATCTCGCTCGACGAATGGCGCACCGCCGTCAATCTCGTCCTGCTCAGCAGCGTTTATTTCGCCCGCGAAGTCCTGCCGCGCATGCAACGCCGCCGCTGGGGCCGCTTGCTCACGATCACTTCAATCTCCGTGAAGCAACCGATTGACGGCCTGATGCTCTCGAATTCTCTGCGCGCCGGCGTCGCGGGAATGGCCAAGACGCTCGCCAACGAATTCGGCGCCGACGGTATCACCGTCAACAACGTTTGCCCCGGCTACACGCTCACCGATCGCCTTACCGAACTTTTCGAAAAGCGCGCGCAGGATGCAGGCGTCGCCTACGAGCAAATTCTGAAGCAATCCACCGCGAATGTGCCCATCGGTCGCTTCGCCAAGCCAGAAGAATTGGCCGCGCTGGTCGCCTTTCTCGCATCGGAGCGCGCCAGTTCCATCAACGGCACCACCATCGCGGTGGACGGCGGCAGCACGAAAGGGCTTCTCTAACCACTAATAAGGCAAGGAACGACCCAGCGCCGTAATCGTCGCCAGCAAGCAGCGAAGCAGCCCCTGTCCGTCCGTACAGTTTCCTGTTCGACCATTCTGCAGAGTAATAAACCCTCTCGCCACCGGGCGCCATGCATACTGCAAACAGGCGCATCAATGCCGCGCCCGGAGGTCCGCATGCACCGCAAACTTTCGCTGCTCGTCGTCCTGTCAGCAGCAGCCTCGCTCACTTGCACGTCGCGCTCCGCGGCACAAACGGCATCCGCCGCGCCCGTCGTGGCTGCGACCGTAAGCCCGAGCCCTGCCGCCGCACCAACCGCCGATACGCCGCTCCCAACCGCATTGGAAATCCTGCAGAAATATGAGGCCGCCATCGGCGGAAAAGACGCATGGTCCGGCATCACCACTCGCAGCATGAAAGGAATTTACCAGACCGAAGACCTTTCGGCGTTCGCCGGCATCGAAATCATCGCCGAAGCTCCCAACAAAACATTCACGAAGATTACTTTTCCCAGAGGCATCATCGTGCGCGAAGTGTGCGACGGCAAAGCCGCATGGGTCGAGGATCCCCGTGGAGGCGTGCACCAATTCACCGGTGCCTCTCTGGAAAGCCGCCTGCGCCAGGCAAGCTTTGCCAACACCGGAGAGACTCTGCTGCTGACACTCAGCGGGCGCGTACTCGGAACAGCGCAGGTCGGAGCGCACTCCACCTACGTGATGGAATTTTCGCCCGCGAAGAATATTACTTCGAAGGTTTATTTTGACGTCGCGACTGGCCTCGCCGTTCGCGCCGATGACACCCTCCATCGCGACCAGGGCGATTACACCGTGCAGACCTACATGGACGACTATCGCCCCGTGGACGGCGCGTATTATCCGTTTCGGATCCGTCATGTCGAGCAAGGTAACGTCTTCACCGTGCGTATCACGCAAGTCAGAAACAATCCGCCCGTGGACGATTCGGTTTTCCAGAAGACTGGTAGCGCCATAGCCGCTCAATAATCCGCAAGCCCTCCGCCTACAAGAATACGAAACGCGAAATCCTCGCGGCGCGTTGTATAATATTCACTTTTGTCGTCATCTTTGCGCCGTCATGGGAGAGAATCGAATGACTCAGATTTCCGGACGCTTTCGTCCGCTGGTGCCCGCTGCCCTCTGCACCGTATTACTGTCGCTCGCCTCGCTGCTCTTTCCCGCGCTCGGACGCGCGGATGAGCCTTACGCCCGCAGCCGCGATTACGATTTGCAAAACGTGAAAACGCATCTCTGGTTCGATACCGACCAGCGCAAAGTCCGCGGCGAAGTCACCCACAGCATCGCCATGCTCCGCGACGACCTCACCCAGATCCAGTTCGATTCCGTCGAACTGAAAATCGCGGCAGTCACGCTCGACGGCAAGGACGCGAAATTCTCCACCACCGATACAGCGCTGATCGTCCCGCTAACCGGCCCTTCTCGTCACGGCGAACATCACGAAATCTTCATCCGCTACGAAGGCCAACCGAAAAAGGGCCTGTACTTCGTCCTCCCCGACAAAAATTATCCCAATCGCCCGAAAGAGGTCTGGACCCAGGGCGAAGCCGAAGACACGCGCTACTACATTCCCATCTACGATTACCCGAACGATCGCACTACTTCCGAAATGATTCTCACCGTGCCAGCCACCTGGCTCACGATTTCGAATGGCAACCTCGTCGGCGTGAAAGATGAAGCCGACGGCACCAAAACTTGGGACTGGAAGCAGACCGAGCCGCTCTCCACCTATTTGATCAGCGCAGTAGCCGGCGAATTCGTCGAGAAGAAAGACACCTGGCGCGGAATCCCGGTCCGCTACGTCGTCCCGCGCGGCCAGGAAGACACCATCGAATCCACTTTTTCGCGCACCCGCCAAATGCTCGACCTTTTTTCAGACAAGCTCGGCGTCCCCTATCCCTGGGCGCAGTACGCACAATCTTCTGTGAACGATTTCGTTGAAGGCGGCATGGAAAATACCAGCGCCACCACGCTCACCACTCGCGGCCTCGTCGCTCCCGGCCTCGCGCCCGAACTCCGCCGCGGTTCCGATGATCTGGATTCCCACGAGCTCGCGCACCAGTGGTTCGGCGACCTGGTTACCTGCAAAGACTGGGCCAACATTTGGCTCAACGAAGGCTTCGCCACTTATTTCGAACATTACTGGGCCGAGCAGCGTTACGGTGCCGATGAAGCCGCCTACGAATTCTGGCGCGATCAAGCCGGCTGGTTCCGGCAGAAGCGCCTCTATCCCGTCCCGATCGTCACGCGCAATTTCACCGATAGCATCGAATACGCCGGCAACGTTTATGACAAAGGCGGCTGGGTGCTGAAAATGCTCCGCAGCAAGCTAGGCGACGACGATTTTTTCCGCGGCCTGCATTACTACCTCGAAACCAATCGCGGACAGAACGTGGTAACCGCCGACCTCGAAAAAGCGATTGACCATTCCACCTCGACGAATGTTGACCACTTCTTCCATCAGTGGATTTGGCGAGCCGGCGCTCCGAAATATGAAGTCAGCTACACCTACGACGCTGCCGCACATCAAGTGAAACTGAACGTCAAGCAGACGCAGAAAGTCGAAGGCGCCGTCGATTTGTTCGACATGCCCGTCGAAATCGAAATCGCCACCGCCAGCGGACGCAAGATCTCCACGATCCAGGTGAGCCAAGCCGACGAAACTTTCACTCTGCCCGCCGACAGCGCGCCGCAAATGGTTCTGTTCGACAAGGGCGACAACATTTTGAAATCCCTCGAGTTCAAAAAAGACGCTGCCGCGCTCATCTACCAATTGAAAAACGCAGAGATGGTCACGGACCGCGCCGATGCCGCCGTCGCGCTCGGCGCAATGAAAGACAACGCGGATGTCGTCGCCGCCCTGGGCAATGCCGCGCAACACGATCCCTTCTGGGGCGTGCGCGCCGAATCGCTGAAAGCTTTGGGAAAAATTGGCGGTTCGCCGGCCGAAAAGCAGATTCTTACCGCCGTGAACGATCCCAAGCCTTGGGTTCGCCTGGTCGCCGCGCAAGAGCTAGGCGGTTTCACAGACGACGCGTCGCTCGCCCCGCAGCTCACCGAACTTGCCACGAGCGATAAAGGCTATCGCGTCCGCGCCGCCGCTCTGAATGCGCTCGGCGAAATCAAAGCTCTCAACGCCTACGACGTGCTCACCGCCGCGGTGAAACTCGATTCGCCGGACGACACGCTGCGCAACGGCGCTCTCGAAGGCCTCGGCTCCCTCGCCGACGATCGCTCCGTCCCGCTGCTCCTCGAATGGTCCGCCACCGGCAAGCCCTTCGATACGCGCGGCGCAGCGATCGCCGCGGTCGCCGGCCTCGACACAAAAAACAAAACCATCACCAAGACGCTAATTTCGTATTTGCAAGAACCGTACATCGACATCAAATACGCCACGCTCTTCGCCCTGACCAAACGCGGCGATCCCGACGCCATCGCCCCACTGGAAGCGATGCTGAAGTCCGGCGACCTGAGTCTAGGCGCCGCTCCGTACATCGAAATGCAAATTGATGCGCTAAAAGCCAAAGCCGCAGGCAAACCGCCAGCCGGTCCCGGCACTGCAAATGGTGCGGGCGCGGGAACAGCCGCGGGATCAGGCAGCGCCGCAGGTGCAGGATCTGGCAGCGGCGCTGGAGCAGGTGCAGGCCAAAGCGCAAGTTCGAATCAGCCGTCGCCCGCAGCTGCAGTCAGCTCAGACAACACACTCGACGCGCTGAAAAAACTGCAGCAACAAATGGACGAAGTAAACGCAGTCCTCGCAAAAATCGAATCGCAACTAAGCTCAACCAAGAAGAAGTAGGAAGGCGGCGTGTCCCGTCGTTGAATCTGCTTGTGTTTTTGAATTTGTAGCGGCCGCCTGCTTTTTGTTTTTAGGCGGGCTCCTTTGAACTTGCCGTTGCATCGGTCGCGGAGGATTTCAGTGCGCTATTCACGTCGCGACAACAAGCGACACCACGTTGAAGCTGCATGAAAAAGAATTGTCATCCCGAACGTAGTCCCGCGCTTTTTCTTTCCCGTCCCGTCCCGCAGTCGCGGGACGGGCGCGGGACGTAGAGAGGCCTGCCTGCCGCAGGCAGGGATCTGCTTTCTGCTGAATTGCCGAGCATTCTTGGGCTAGACGCGCGCCCCGCACCCTCACTCCGCCAATAAGATCCTCAAATCTCTCAAATTATTTCCAGTAGGCCCAGTCATCACCGCATCCCCTAACCGCGCAAAAAATCCATGCGCATCACAACGCCGCAAAAAGTCTCCTGGCTCCATCCCCATCGCCCGCGCGCGCGCAAACGTCTCACCATCCGCCACAGCCCCCGCCGCCGGACTATTCCCATCCACCCCATCCGTCCCCGCGCTCAAAACTGCAATCTTCTTCCCCGCAATCTTCGGCACGCAAGCCAGCACAAACGCCGAATTCCGCCCCCCGACCCCGTCACCAGTCACCGGACTACTCACCTCTCCTCCAGCAAAAATCGCCACGCGCCGCCGCGGACTTTCCTTCTTCAAAATCCCCAGCTGCGCCAACAAATGCTCCGCCGCCTTCTCCAGCGGCCAACTGTCCGTCTCGGTATCCACGAGGCACGTAAATCCCTCCGCTTCGCAACAATGATGCGCCGCGTGCATCAAATCATGCTCCCGCAACAAAATTTCAAATCGCGCCCGCGCAAACGCGGCATCGCCATCCTTGGGAGTCTCGCGCAGTCCGCCCCGCTCGATCACCCCGCGCAACGCCCCCGGCAATTTTGCCAGCAATCCATGTTGCCGCACGATGCGTGCGACATCCTCCACGGTGGTTGGGTCCGCCACAGTAGGCCCGGAAGCCAGCGCGGATTCATGCCCGTCCGGCACATCGCTAATCGCAAAAGTTATTTTCATCGCCCGCGCCGCGGCCGCCGCCAGCCGCCCGCCCTTGGTAGCGGAAAGATGCTTCCGTACTACATTGATTTCTTCGATCGGCGCACCACAACCAACCAGCGCTGAATGCAATTGCTGACAATCCGCAAGCGTCACGCCAGGATCCAAGGGATACTCCACCAACGACGATCCACCCCCAGAAACCAAAAAGAACACCAGCGTCTGTTCATCGCAATGCGCCAATCGCTCCAAAATCGCCTTTCCCGCCGCAAAACTTTCCGCCGTAGGCACAGGATGCCCACCCACAAATGTTTTCCAACCAGCCAGCGGCGATGAAAGAGGCGCAGGCACCACGAGGATTCCGTCAGGAGGAAATTCGGGCGTCAAAATTTCGTGCAAACCCCGCGCCATCGCAAGCGCAGCCTTCCCAAACGCAATAGCGACGATTTCGCGAAAACCGCGCAGGTCAATTTCAGAGGAGCCACCAGCAGAAATCAGCGAACCGCGCCGGTCCAGTTTTCGCCCCAGCGCCGCAGGAATATCAATCGCGGTAAGAGTGTGCCGAAAAACGTGTTCAGCAGTTTTCTTCACAGCACTATTTTAATCCCAAAGCATCCGCATTCAACGCATTCGGCGGCCGCCGTCCTGCAAATAGCGCCACCACGTTCTCCGCCGCCATCACCGCCATCTTCGTACGCGTATCCAGCGAAGCGCTCGCGATATGCGGCGCCAAAATCACATCGCGCCGCGTCAAAAGCGCCGGATGCACCAGCGGCTCATGCTCGTAAACATCCAGCGCCGCCCCTGCGATTTTTTTATTCTCCAGCGCCTCCGCCAGAGCCCCCTCGTCCACCACTGGCCCTCGCGAAGTATTCACCAGGTACGCTGTGTGCTTCATTTTGCCGAGGTTCTCGTGCGAAATCAGGTGTCGCGTGTCCGGCAGCAGCGGCACATGCAAGCTGATAAAATCCGATTCGCGGAACAACGTGTCGCGGTCCACAAATTCCACCTTCAGTTCGCGCTCCACGTGCTCGTGCGCGCGCACCGCATCGCTATAAATCACGCGCATGTTAAAACCCAACGCGCGCCGCGCCACGCCGCGCCCAATCCGCCCAAATCCCAGCACGCCCAAGGTTTTTCCCCACACGTCGCCGCCCACCAGCTGATCCAGATCCCAACCCGGCCACGTCCCGCTGCGCATCCACGCGTCGCCCTCCAGCAGCCGCCGCCCGATGGCCATCAGCAAAGTCCACGCAAAATCCGCCGTCGTATCGTCGAGCACTCCTGGCGTGTGCGTCGCAGCAACTTTATGCCGCGTGCACGCCGCCACATCTATATTGTCGTAGCCCACGGACACGGTCGCCGCAATCCGCAACTTCGGCGCGCGCGCCAGCAACTCCTCGTCCACTTTTTCCGTGAGCAGGCACACCAGCCCTTCCTTATCCGCCACGCGCTTCAACAGCTCTTCACGCGTGATGCGTTCCGGCGGAGCCCAATAATCCACCTGAAAGTGCTGGTCCAGCACAGCCCGCGCCGCCGGAAAAAGCGGCCGCGTCGAGAGTATTTTCGGTTTGGTCAACGCATCCCTCGCAAAAAGCCCCCGCGCAGAATTTGTAACATATACTGCCAAATTAGTGAATCGTCCGCCGCGGCGGACGATTCATCCTTCGATCCTGCTCCGCTTCGCGGGACAGGATCGAAAGCCTGTTTACAAAGCTGCGCAATGAAGCATCATATAAACGTAGGAGGAGAGAAGCTAATGACATATCTAAGAAGAGCCATCGTACTTCTATTGTTTAGCTGCTGCATCGCCCCGCTAGCATTCGGCCAACTAACGCTGAAAGTAAAAATTCAATCCACGCCCATGGAGCGGCAACTGCTCTTCGCCAAACTCAACGACCGCGCCGCGACGCATCACATCAGGTTTGTCCTTGTCGAAGAAGGCTTCGACTACCGCGTAGCCTACGGGGTCGCCGGCCCGGTCATGACCCCCTACGGCCCAGCCGCCGCCAGCGCCTCCGTAACAAAAGTGTTCGACCCCAGCGGCGCCGAACTCTTCACCTTCGCACGCGACGGCCGCTGGACACCCGACGCCGCCGCCAACGCCACCGCCAAAGAAATCATCAAACGCATAAGAAGGCTCCGCGGGATCTAATCGCGCCACCGCATCTCTAGCTCCACTCGTTGACGCCCGTCGCCGCACACGGCTATAGTGACCGTGAGAGCGCGCGCGACTCCTCTTCGCCATCGCCGGCGCTCCACACGCGCATGGATTCACAACTACTGCAAGCCCTGAAAACGGCCCTAGGCCCCGACGCTGTCCTCCACCGTCCCGAAGAGCTAATGCTCTACGAATACGATGGCTCCGTCGAAATCGCGCGCCCCACCTGCGTCGTCTTCCCGCGCTCCACCGCCGATGTCCTGGCCATCGTAAAACTGGCGAACCAATATCAAACTCCGCTAGTCGGCCGTGGCGCCGGCACGGGCCTGTCCGGTGGCGCGCTGGCCCGCAAAGGCGGCATCCTCACAGTTTTTTCGCGCATGAATCGCATTCTGGGAATTGACCTCGAAAATCATCGCGCCACGGTGCAACCCGGCGTAGTAAATTCCGATCTCAGCGCCGCCGTAGCCCACGCCGGCCTCCATTTCGCGCCCGACCCTTCCAGCCAGAAAGCCTGCACCATCGGCGGCAACGTCTCTGAAAATTCCGGCGGCCCGCACACGCTCGCTTACGGCGTCACCACCAATCACGTCCTCGCGCTCGAAGCCATTCTCCCCACCGGCGAACTCATCCGCATCGGCAGCTCCGCGCTGGATTCCCCCGGTTACGATCTCCTCGGCCTGTTCGTAGGCTCCGAAGGCACGCTGGCGCTCATCACGGAAATCACCGTAAAACTCACACGCCTGCCCGAAGCCGTAAAAACTCTCCTCGCAATTTTCGAAACTCTCGACGACGCCACCGAGACCGTGGTGGACATCACCGCGCGCGGCATCACTCCCGCCGCCTGCGAAATGCTCGACGGCTGGACGCTCCGCGCCGTCGAAGCCTACGTCCACGCCGGATTTCCTCTCGATTGTGCCGCAGTCCTGCTGCTCGAAGTGGACGGCATCGCAGAAACCGTACAACCACACGCCGAAGAAGTCGCCGACATCTGCCGCGCTCATCACGCCCGCGAAGTCCGCGTGGCCCGCGACGCCAAGGAACGCGACCTCCTCTGGAAAGGCCGCAAAAACGCTTTCGGCGCCGTCGGCCGCCTCTCGCCCACCTATTACGTGCAAGATGGCGTCATCCCCCGCACGAAACTCCCGGCCACCATCCGCCGCATCAATGAAATCGGCGTGAAATACGGCTTCCAGATCGGAAATATTTTTCACGCGGGCGACGGCAATCTGCACCCGCTAATCCTTTTCGACGCGCGCGATGCGGCACAGTTCCGCGGCGTCGTCGCCGCTGCCGACGAAATCATCCAGTACTGCATTGAAATGGGCGGCTCCATCACCGGCGAGCACGGCGTCGGCATGGAAAAAGACCGCCTGATGCCGCTGCTCTTCACCGAAGCGGAACTCGACGTGATGCGCCGCGTGCGCGACGCTTTCAACCCGCAAGGCCTGCTGAACCCTGAGAAAATTTTCCCCACGAAAAAGGGCTGCGGCGAAATTCACATTCGCCCGCTGCCGATGGTTGGCGCGACCAGCGCGCGCAGCACATAATCGAGATGAACGCCCCCGCCATCAGTCCGAGCGTCACCACACGCCTCAATGAAATTGTCGGCGCCGCAAACGTCGCGAGCGATTTCGCGCAACTCGCCACCTACGAGATTGACCGCAAACTCCCCGCCGCCGCCGTTCGTCCCGCAACAAGCGAAGAAGTCGCCGAAATCGTGAAATTTGCCGCCGCAGAAAAATTGGCGCTGGTCCCGACCGGCAAGCGCACAAAATTGGGCATCGGTTACGCGCCCAGCCGCTACGATCTCGCGCTCGATATGACGCGCCTCAACAAAGTAATCGCCTACGATCCCGGGGACCTCACCCTCAGCGTCGAAGCCGGCGTCCCGCTCGCAAAAATCGCGCAACTGCTCGCCGAACATCGCCAATTCTTGCCGCTCGCGCTTCCCTTCTCGGCGCACACCACTGTTGGCGGCGCCGTCGCTTCCGGCGTAGACTCCCCGCTGCGCCAGTTTTACGGCACCGCGCGCGATTTTCTGCTGGGCATGGAATTTGTCACCGGCGAAGGGATCTCAGCGAAAAGCGGCGGCCGCGTGGTGAAAAACGTCACCGGCTACGACATCCACAAATTAATGATTGGCGCGCTCGGCACCCTCGGTGTAATCACCCGCGTGAATTTCAAGACTTTTCCCACGCCGCTCGACCGTCGCGGCTACGTCGCGCGCTTTCTCTCCGCCGAACACGCCCTCGATTCCTGCCATCGCTTCGCGCAATCGCCCGTCGCGCCGCTGAGCATGGAAATTTTCAGCCCGCAAGTCGCCGACTTGTTCAGCAGCCCTGCAGCGCAGCGTGTTGCGGAAGCGCCGCTCCCCAAGCACACCTTCGAGACGGGCGAATGGGCCGTCGCAGTCACCTACGCCGGCAACGAAAAAGTGATGGCGCGCTTCATGGCCGAGCTGGGCCACTCCACCAAACCGATCAACATTCGCGGACTCACCCTCTTCACCGAAGAAACCCTGCCGCCAGCCTGGAACCGTCAGCGCGAATTCATTCCGATAGCGCTAGCGTCCTCGCCCGCAACCACAATCGTGAAAATGAGCCTCCTGCCCATGCGCATGAAAGACGCCCTAGCCGCCGCGCGCCAAGCGGCCGAAACCAGCGACCTCCGCTGGGCCGTCATGGCCCGCGCCGTAGGCATAATTTATTTCGCGCTCCTCCCCAACGACCACACCGAAGCATGTCGCCAGCGCGTAGCCAACGTCACCAGCACCATGCAACAAGCCTGCGCAAATCTAGCAGGCCACGCCACAATCCCCTGGTGCCCAGCCGAATGGAAGAGCGCGCTGCAGATCTGGGGCCCCCAGCGCCCAGATTTCCCCCAAATGCAAAAAGTTAAATCCGTCTTCGACCCGCAAAATATCCTAAGCGCCGGCCGCTTCGCTCCGAGTTTGTAGCGGCGGTCCCGCAAGGTGCGACCGCCGCCGCTCCACGCGTCGCCACCAAATGCGCTAGAATCAACGCATATGACAGCTCGTCTCATAGTCGGGTTTGTTGCCGGGGTGTTGATTCCAATCTGCGGAATGATTGGGACGTTCAGAACCTTCGAGGCAGTGGACAAAGTAAACGATAAGCTCCCAAAAGATCAGCAGTTTGACCACGCTTGGTGGTATTTATCCAAGTACCAACGGCTGCATCGCGAATATAAGAGGCGTTATCCCGGAGGACGCGTTTTATTGCAATACCAAATCGCTACCGTTCTGATGTTTGTCTGTTTGCTTGTTTGTGGCTGGGCCTTTGGATTCTGCGGAGGATAAAGCGCAGCCGCGAGGACTGAACTTCAACTTCGTCGCGAAAAAGCTCTCTGTACTTTTGGCAAGCGGTACCTGGGAAACACAGATCGAGCGGGTGCCAGGTAAAAACCATTCCCTCACGTCTTATTTCAATACACGGACCAAACGCCCGGCGTCGCCAGTTCGAGCAAGTGCCGGTCGGGGTCTCTGAAGTAAAGGCTCCATCCTCCCAGCTCCCACTCCTTTTTTTCTTCTACCGCAATTCCTCTGGTTTGCAGCCACGATTCCCAGCTGGCCAGCTCGTCCGCAGGAATCGCGAACGCGATGTGCAATTCGCCATCTCCGTCGTGCGGCGATTGGATCGTCCGCGACGCTCCCTTCTCAAACAGCAGCAGCACCTGATGCGTGCCCGCGTGCATCGCGCAACCGCGCTCGCCGAACTCCTTGATGACGCGGAACCCGAAAGTCTCTTCGTAGAAGCGGGCGGAGCGCGCCACATCACTCACGTACAATGAAGATTCCAAAATGCCATCGCTTTTCGGCGGCATCATTCCCTCCCAGCTAACCATCTGCCGGTAGCATAAGACGTCGGGCCGCCGAATGGAGGCTGTAATTGGAGTCTGGGTCAGTCGGCAGATTCAGCGCGGCTCCTCACCGCGAATAACGTAAGATACTGGCTAGATACAAGACAAGCGAGGCGCTTAACGCAATGGCTTCAGAAACTCAGCCACCAAATTCCGCGCAAGCCGCCGCGCCGCCGCAATCCCACGACGCCGCCCAGCGCGAATTCCAACTCACCCTCAGCGGCTTCTCCGCGATCGACAAGCCCGAGTATGAAGACTATTCCCGCTGCGTGCACTGCGGCCTCTGCGCCAATAATTGCCCCACCTACCGCCTGTGGGGACGCGAAGCCGATTCCCCTCGCGGACGCATCAAGCAAATGGCTCTAGTGGATCAAGGCCGCCTGGAACTCGGCGAATCTTTCGTGCTGCATATTGACCGCTGCCTGAATTGCCGCAACTGCGAAACCGTCTGCCCCTCCGGCGTCGAATACGGAAAAATTCTCGAACTCGCCCGCGCGCAGATCGAACAAAAATATAAACGCCCGCTCGCCTCGCGCCTCGCCCGCGATTTCGTTTATCGTCGTCTGCTTCCCTACCCCGGCAGAATCGCCGCCGCAGCCCGCGCTCTGAAAATTTACCAGCGCTCAGGACTCGCAGCCGTAGCCCGCGCCACCGGAATCCTCCGCTTGCTAGGCTTGCAAGACCGCGAAAAGCTCCTCCCGCGCATTGATTCCGATTTTTTTTTCAGTGAGCTGGGCAAAACGTTCGCGGCAAAAGGTGAACGCCGCGCCCGCATCGCATTTTTCGCCGGATGCGTCGCCCAAGTCACTTTCAGCGATCTAAATCGCGCCACCATCCGCGTCCTGCAAGCCAACGGCTGCGAAGTCGTCGTCCCCGCCGCGCAAACCTGCTGCGGCGCGCTGGCAGCACACGCCGGAGTCCGCGACACCGCCCGCGAACTCGCACGCAAAAATTTCGACGCCTTCCTCTCCGATGATTTCGACGCCATCATCACCAACGCAGCCGGCTGCGGCTCCACTCTGAAGGAATACGCGCACCTGTTCAACGAAGACAGTACTTCGCACTCGCGCGCAGAAAAATTCTCCGCAAAAATGCGCGACATCAGCGAATTTCTGGTGGATCTCGGCGTCACCGCACCGCTGCGCCCACTCCCCGTCCGCGTTACGTACCAAGATTCCTGCCACTTGGTTCACGGCCAGAAAATCCGTGAAGCCCCGCGCCAATTACTCCGCGCGATCCCCGAGCTCGATTTCGTCGAAATGGCACTAGCCGATCAATGCTGCGGCTCCGCCGGCGTCTACAACGTAACCGAAACCCAAACGTCCCTAGAACTCCTCGACCGCAAAATGGACAGCGTGCAACAAACCAAAGCCCAAATCATCACCACCGCCAACCCCGGCTGCATCCTCCAACTCCGCGCCGGCGCCGCGATGCGCCGCACCAATCAAGAAGTCCTGCACGTAGTAGAGCTTCTCGATCGCGCACTTAGCTAGCTTGAATTCTTCGCCGAAGTGTCTCCAACTGCCCGGTGCGGGGGAACCCACAACTGCAGATTGTTGGCGCTGGGATACGGGAGTGGGCGTGCGTCCCCGTGATTCACAATTTCTAAACTACTCAGCAGCCCTGGCCTGACAAATAGCAATACATCGACGCCTTTTCCGTAGGCCTCGACGGGAATGGGTTCACGTGTCGCGGCGCGAATGTACGGCTCCTTCAACTCCACGTTAATGGTTCCTCATCCGCAAGCACACTCCCAGCAAACCTCCGCACCGTTGGCCTGTGCTTTCAGCTCATCCCTGCCCGGAAAATCGGCCGTGAGCATGAATTCCAGCAGTTCCCGTTCTCTTTCGGTCAGCGGACGACATTCGGTTAGTTTCGCCCTGGCGTTTGCGGCGCTAGTCGTTGTCACTTGCTGCTGGAATATGCGCGCTTTTTCCACGGCACTATACCAGGGAACGGGCGGAGGGAAATTCAAAAAGGGGGATGCGGGCGGAGCGTGGGGGAGATTTCCGCCCGCAAGTTGAGGCTGAGCTACTGGGCCCGTCCGAACTTAAAACGCGTGCCGCTTATTCCTCGGGCGCTGGAGCCGCACCCCGTCCGCCGCGAAATTCTCCGCGCGGCGCTGCTTTCGACACGGCGTAATCCGTCGGCACCTGGAACAAACTCGCCGCCGGCTCCGTCCGCGCAATGCTGGTCATCTGAAAAGTGGTGTCGCCCGAACGCGGATCGCTGCGCTTGGTCATCACCACCATCTGCAAATCAGCCGAATACCAGCGCTCGGTCACGATCACGATCGGCTTCGCGTTCCCAATCTGTCCCGCGGGAATCGTACGCGTGTAGCGCGTGCCCTCGGCCGTCACGCCGCCAATCGTTTGCGTCCCCAGCGAAGTAGTCACGGTTTCCTTGTCCGCGGCTTCCGCGCCCGGCCCGCCGCCATTATGCGCCTTCCGCGTGAACTGAGACTTGTCAGGAGGTGGCGGCATCTGTCGCGCGGTTTTCGTATCCGCTTCCAAAATGTAACGCGTGCCCGCCACCGGATCGTTTACAAATGTGACGTGCGGCGCAGCTTGCCCCGCCGCAGCCGTCGCACCAAACGCTGGCAAAGTCATGTCGCGCCGCGTGCGTCCCTGGCTGTCGCGCGCGATGGTTCCAGTCGAAGTGTGCTTGATCTGGTTTCCATCGCCCAGCGTCTCGGTGGACTCTGTCGAAAACGTCGCGCTGAACGGCGCGCCCGTCACGGTCTTGTCGCCCAGCCCCGCTTCGAATCCCAAAAACCGGATTTCGTCACGCCCCGGCCCATGCCCGAAGCCGTGGCCCGGAGGGGGCGGCGGGGGTGGCGCAGACGCCGCGTCCTGCGCACGCACACCGGCACCGGCCAGCAACAGAATCATCGCCACTCCCGCCATCGCAAACATTTTCGCCTTGTGCCTCATCTCAAGTTCCTCCGAAGAAGTTGATCGTGTCTCTAAAAATCCGAATCCGTATCAGAATTCGCATTAGACTGCGCCACCAGGCGAATCGCTTGCGGCGTTCCGTCCTGGCTGATTACCATGTCCGCCGTAACCTGGTCCCGCACGCCCATTCCCTCGACAGGCAAACCGTAAGAAACCAGCGCCGCCCGCGGCAGCACCACGCGCACCACCGCAGCACCCTCGAGTTCCGATGGATCGTACGCATACGGCAACGGCATATAGGCCGTTGCATATTCGGCGTCGTCGGCCACGGCCGCGTGCGTACTGCCATCCGCCGCAGTAGCAGAAGTTTTCGTCGCGGCAGAATTATCGGGCACTTGTGTGGCAGTCTGTGTCGCACCCTGCCCCGAATTCACGTTCGCCGACGTCACCAAACGCTGCCGGTGCAGAGAAAGTCCCAGCGCCAGCAACACAGCCGCAGCAATGCCAAATGCCGCCAGTTGCCAACGCACTCCGCGCGAAGCCGTCGCCGACTTCTCCCGCCGAAATTCCTGCAGCAGCAAAGTTTCCAGCCGCGGCGGCGCCTGCGCTTCCGCCGATTCCTCTGCCAACTGCCGCAACGAAAAAGACAGCGACTCCATTTCCGTCAGCTGCGCGGCGCAATCGCTGCACGATTCGGCATGCGCCAGCGCGCGCTCGCACAACGCGTCACCCTCGGTGCCGGGCCGCTCCAGCTCATGCAACACTTCTCGAAATTGCATACAGTCCATGTGCTTCATCCTGCTCGTTTCTGTGAAAATGTCCTTGCCGGGCTCCTGCTTCATTCGCCCACCGCCGATGCGCGCCGCAGCGGTTGCGCGTCGCGTAATTTTTCCACCAGTATCGCTCGAGCCCGGTGCAGCCGCGAACGCACCGTGCCCACCGGGCAATCCAGCGCCGCCGCCGCGTCCTCGTAACTCAATTCATCCAGTTCGCACAGCACCACCACTTCACGATAATTTTCCGGCAGCGTGGCAATCGCCTGCCGCACCCGCATCACATTTTCCAGCGATGCGAAATCGTCGCGATGTAGCATATACGCGCTGGCGCCGATGCCGTTGCCGTTCGAATGCCCGTTCCCGTTGCCATTCCCATAGTCCGACGTCCCATTCTTCCCGCCCACGCGCCCCGTGCTGCTGCGCGCCATGATTGCATCCAACTCGTCCGCCGACTCCGGCAGCGGCACCGAATTCCGTTCCTGCTCCCAACGCCGCCGCAGGTGATTCCGCGCCACGCCGAAAAGAAAACCGCCCAGCGTCCCGCGCGCAGGATCAAACCGCTTAGCGTCGCGAATCAATGTCATAAAAACCTCTTGCGTGACGTCCTCCGCCATCGCCGCGTTCCCGCTCATGTGCAGCGCAAACCGGTATATCGCCGGATGCTTCCGCCGGTACAGCAGCGTGAACGCAGCCTCGTCCCCGGCCACCATCCGCCGGAGCAGCAGCCCCTCATCTATGGTTTCCATGCCCCTGTTCATCTCAGACGATTGGACGGCCCGGCGCTACTCTCGTTACATATTCCGCCGCACCCCCAGGAAAGTTCCAGAAAAGTGTTGCCAACCCCAGGTTTTGACTCTGTTGCAGCCGCCCCGCCCTTGCGGGATGTGCGCCTTTGACTTTGCCGTTGACACTCCAGCGGCGTCGGCCAACTCGGCTTCGTCCGGCCGGCTAGGGGCGCTGCTTGCTGCGCCTCAGCTTGCCCGGGCGTTCAAATTTCCGTGGCGCCGGTTTGTCTTGTCGCCTCAAACCCCAGCAATGTCGCGATCATGGCCCCCGGCCGGATGTCCGCCTCGCACAATCCCCTCCTTGACCAAACCCCTCCCGTTCAATAACGTAGGGGCGGGCAAACACCCACCTTTGCCTCAGCGCAGCGCCGCGCACGAACCACGGAGGAATCGCCATCATGCAGGAATTCGATCCACATGTCCTAGACGAGAAGCCCATCCCGCCGCCTGAAGAGTTCAGCAAAAAAGCGCGTATCGGTTCGCTCGAGGAATACCGCGAAATGTATGCCGCCGCCGCAGCCGATCCCGCAGCCTTTTGGGGTGAACAGGCCAAGCTTCTCCATTGGTTTGAAGCCCCCAAAAAAGTTCTGGAATGGAATCCGCCCCACGCCAAATGGTTTCTCGGCGGCAAGCTCAACGTCTCCTACAACTGTCTCGACCGCCATCTGGAAAAGAACGCCAACAAGCCCGCGCTGATGTGGGAAGCCGAAGACGGTTCCGCCATTCAGTACACTTTCGCAGAGCTGCATGAGCGCGTCTGCAAATTTGCCAACGTGTTGTGTACGCTCGGCGTCAAATCCGGCGATTGCGTGGCCATCTACATGCCCATGGTCCCGGAGCTGCCCATCGCCATGCTCGCCTGCGCGCGCGTGGGCGCGGTGCACTCCGTGGTCTTCGGCGGATTCAGCGCCATCGCTCTCGCCGATCGCATCGCCGATTGCAAAGCCAAGCTCCTGATCACCGCCGACGGCGGCTTCCGCCGCGGAAAAATCGTCCCGCTGAAAGAAACCGCCGACGCCGCACTGAAAAATTGCCCCACCATCGAAAAATCCATCGTAGTGCAACGCACCAAGGAAGAAGTCGCCTGGCAAGAAGGCCGCGACTTGTGGTGGCACGACCTAGAAGAAAAAGCTGCCAAGGACAATATCGCCGCGCCCTTTGATTCCGAACATCCGCTTTACATTCTCTACACCAGCGGCACCACCGGAAAACCCAAAGGCGTGCTGCACACTTCCGGCGGCTATCTCCTCCAATGCACCTGGAGCACCCAGCTGGTTTTCGATCTGCAAGAGGACGACGTTTACTGGTGCACTGCGGACATCGGCTGGGTCACCGGCCACAGCTACGTCGTCTATGGCCCGCTGTCGAATGGCACCAGCATCGTGATGTACGAAGGCGCGCCAGACTTCCCGCAGAAAGACCGCTTCTGGGAAATTATTGACCGCTACAAAGTCACGATCTTCTACAGTTCTGCCACCGCTGTGCGCGCTTTCATGGCGTGGGGCATGGAGTGGATCACTCCGCACAAACTCACCAGCCTTCGCCTGCTCGGCACCGTGGGAGAACCCATCAATCCCGCCGCGTGGAAGTGGTATTTCGAAGCGATTGGAAAAAATCGCTGCCCCATCGTGGACACTTGGTGGCAGACGGAGACCGGCTCGATCCTGATTTCCCCGCTTCCCGGTGCCACGCCCACAAAGCCCGGCTCGGCCACTCTGCCGCTCCCAGGCATCATCGCGAAAGTCGTGAACATGAAAGGCGAACCAGTCGGCCCCGGTGAAACCGGCTACTTGACGATCCAAAAACCCTGGCCCTCCATGCTCCGCACCATCTACGGCGACGACGAACGCTACGCCCGCGAATACTGGAACAAAATCCCCGGCGTATATTTTGCCGGCGACGCCGCGCAATGCGACAAAGACGGCTACATTTGGGTCCTCGGCCGCGTGGACGACGTCATCAAAGTCGCCGGTCACCGCCTAAGCTCTATGGAAATCGAAAGCGTCCTGGTCAGTCACCCGGCAGTAGCAGAAGCCGCAGTAGTAGCTCGCCCCGACGAAATCAAAGGGGAAGCCATCGTCTGCTTCGTGGCCCTGCGCGTCGGCCACCAACCAAGCCCAGAGCTACGCAAGGAATTGATGGACTACGTGGCCAACACCATCGGGTCCATAGCCCGCCCCTCGGATGTTCGCTTCACGCCCCTGCTCCCGAAAACGCGCAGCGGCAAAATCATGCGCCGCCTCCTCCGCGAGCTAGCCACGAAAGGAGCAGTCACAGGCGACACCACAACCCTGGAAGACATGGCAGTAATCGAGCGCCTACTAAAAGCCCAAGCCGACGACGAAGAATAAAGCAGACGTCGTAGCATACCCGCAGCCGAGTTTGTAGCCGGACGGGTAGCATAGGCCTGCCTGCCGCCGGCAGGCAATCTTGCCTGTGCTCTTTCTTCTGCTTCTGATTTTGAAGTTGCTCTGCGGTATATCGCTATTTGCGCTGGCGGGGGGTGGAGGACTTCGCTGACTGAGTGCGCTTGCCGTAGCGCGCTCAATCACGCGTTTGCGTGCTTGTGGAAGCGTGGCTAGCATTCGTTCTGGGGTCAGGCCGAGGACTGTTCGCACGTTGAGCAAAGACGAGTCCGCAAGCCACGTGCGAAGAAATTTACGAACTTTCTTTGCAGGCACAGTTCGGCCGGCCTTGGCGTCGCGCATGCCGTCACGAATGCCGGCAAGCGTTGCGTTGTCTTCATCGTTCACAACAGACTTCCGTTTTTCGAAATTGAATTTGCGAGGCTTCGCCACGCGGTCACCTCAGACGATCACACCGTGTGTCGTCCCGGTTCATCGAACTCCAGCAGGATCTTGAATCCGATCACATCCGCTCCAAAACGAATCTTGAGTTCCTTGATGCCAAACGCAAAATTTTTCGGCGGTGATCCGGGCGACACCGCTTGCGGATCCTCCGGCAGTCTCCAGGAAAAATTGCAGTGCGGGCACGCCGTGGGAATATCGCGGATATCGTCAGGCGAAACGGTGAGCCGCGACTTGCATTGATGGCACTCAAACGTAATCGCGCGAATCTCTTCCAGTCCCACCACGATCTTGCGCTCGAAAGTCACGTTGCCGGAGTGTACCACGCCTAGCCGCCGCAGCACGTCAAGTTGCCCCGCCAGGCCTTCCGCTCCCTGGGACCGCCACAGCGCTACGCCCCGTTTTCGTGTCATAGCCTTCAGGCTGTGCGGCGCGATTGTTGCCGCAGGAGCGCGGGCGTTGAATTCGCAAATGGCCTACCCAGACTGAGCCGCAGCCCGCTCGGGCAAAAACTTCATCACGTGCCTCCCGCCACCTTCTGGTTTCCTTTTTTCCCAAAATGGGAACGCCAGCCTGCCGATAAGCTACTTGATTGCCCTATCCTACCTATGATATAATGGTTACTAGGCCATGCTGCCACGCACTCATCATAACGGCCCCAGCATCATGCCGCGCGCGCCAAAAGCGCCGCAGCAGCGACGTCCCCGCTCCTCTTCCGCCAGCGCCGCCTATCAACCGCCCCTCACGCCTCTCCACACCGTTCTAATCAACGCCGCAATTATTAGAAATCAACCTAACGCTCGCAGAATCACGGCAAACCTCGTTTCTGATCGCACATTTTTCACACATTTTGCCCCCACCGGCACACCCACTCCGCGGAATCTACTGCCTGCATCCCCAAAACTACTGACGTCCGTAGCCAAGAACGATAGCCCGCCAGCGCCGATGCTGCTATCCTTGCGAGGAACGATTCCACAGAGGTCGCGCTGATGGCCCAATCCGTCGCTCCCGCAATTCCCTATTCCGCCGCCCGGGACGAGTCGCGCGCTCCCGTTCCCTGGTACATCTGGTGCAGCCTTCTCGGCCCGGCTTCCATCGTCCTCGGGCTTTACTGGGACATTTCCTGGCACATGAGCATTGGCCGCGACACTTTCTGGACCCCAGCGCACCTGGCGATCCAGCTGGGCGGCATACTGGTGGCTCTCACCGGCGTCTATCTGATTTTTTCCACCACCTTTGGATCCAATGCCACCGCCAGGGCTGCCTCCATTCAAGTCTGGGGATTCCGCGGCCCGCTCGGTGCGTTCCTCGCCTGTTGGGGTGGCGTGGTCATGGTCACATCCGCGCCCTTCGACAACTGGTGGCACAATTCCTTCGGCCTCGACGTCGCCATCGTCAGCCCACCGCATATGGTTCTGGGCGTCGGGATCCTGGCCGTCGCGATCGGCGCCCTGCTGCTACTCGTCAGCTGGATGAACCGCGCCGAAGGCCTCGCTCAAACTCGGCTCCGCCGCATGTATTTCCTTCTCGGCGGCGTAATTCTGTCGCTCCACTGGGTGCTGCTTTCCGAATATACGGGCGGCGACCAGATGCACAGCCCCTCGTTCTATCGCGCATTATCCTTGGCTATGCCGATAATCCTCATAGCGCTGTCTCGTGCCGGCGGCTATCGCTGGGGCGCCACCGTCGCCGCCGCGATTTACACCGCGTTCGTGCTAGGCCAGCTCTGGCTGCTTCCACTATTTCCCGCAACGCCGAAACTCGGCCCGGTGTTCACCAAAATCACGCACATGGTTCCGCTGGAATTTCCCACGCTCATTATCGTTCCGGCCATCGCTCTGGATTTTCTGCTGAATCGCTATGCGCAGAAAAATAAACGGACTCTCGCCGTCATGCTCGGCGCCGCATATCTTGCAGTGTTGATTCTGGTGCATTGGCCGCTCGGTGATTTCCTGATTTCACCGGCCGCGCGCAACTGGGTTTTCGGCCAGAATTATTTTCCGTACATGGAGTCGCCCTCGGAATATCACTTCAACTGGGAATTTGTGGACCTCGCGCCGACGACCGCGAAGTTTCTGTACGGGATGGGCATCGCGCTCGTAACTTCCATCATCGGTTCGCGCATTGGCCTCGCCGCCGGTGACGCATTGCGCGGCTTGCGCCGGTGAACGTCATGTCGCGGAGTGGAGTCGCCTCGCGGCTGCGCGAGCTTGCAGTCGCGTGCATCGCCGTTCTTTTATTGATCGCGCCCGCCTGGGCACACGTCGGCAATCCCGACGTTTATTTTCAGGGCGCCGCAGGCCCCTATCACCTGGTCATCACCATTCGCACGCCGCAGATGATTCCCGGCACCGCGGACGTGGAAATTCTCAGCGCCACTCCCGGCATTTCGAAAATCACCGTCGTTCCGCTTTACATCGTCGGCCCCGGCGCGAAATATCCTCCCGTCGGCGACCTGCTGGCGCAATCGAAAGAAGATCCGCAATATTTCTCCGGAAAGATTTGGCTGATGGAATCCGGTTCGTGGCAGGTGCGCGTGCAGGTCGAAGGCGCGCAAGGAGATGACGAACTCGCGGTGCCGGTGCCCGCCGCCGCGCGCCGCACGCTGCCGATGCAAAAATCGCTCGGCATTCTGCTCTTCGCGCTGATGTCGCTGCTGGTCGTCGCGATCATTTCAATTGTGGGCGCGGCGCGCCGCGAAGCTACGCTCCCACCAGGCGAATTTCCAACGGCGGAGAGATCTCGCCGCGGCCGCTGGATGATGCTCGCGACCGCCGTCGTAGTTTTCGGAATTTTATATTTCGGAAATTGGTGGTGGAATTCGGAAGCCAGCGCGAAAACCCGCCAGATGATTTACAAACCGCCGCCGCTCGACGTCTCTCTCGAGCCGAACGGAAAACTCCTGCTGAAAATGGGCAATTCCGCGTGGCACAGCAGCCGACCCGAAACCGTGATGACCAATCTCATGCCCGATCACGGCCATCTGATGCATCTTTTTCTGCTGCGTGAGCCGGGCATGGACCGTTTCTATCATCTGCATCCGCAAATCGTTCTGCCCGATCCAGGACTTCACGCGAACACTGGCATATCGTTCGAAACGGATCTGCCGGCGATTCCCGCAGGCCGCTACCAGGTTTTTGCGGACGTAGTCCGCGAGTCCGGCTTCCCCGACACCATGGTTGCCGAAATTAATTTGCCGGATATACCCGGCGTCGCGCTCAGCGGCGATAATTCCGCAGCCGCATCCTCGCCACTTTCCGCGAATGGCGCGCAAGCGAATAACAATAACGACGCGAGCGGCACGAACCTCCCGAGCGACGCTGCTGAAAAAGTAAGCAGCACGCCCGATGGCCCGACTGCGACTCTGCCAGATGGCTACGAGATGATTTGGGAGCGCGGCAGCGTGCCATTCACCTCCAATCATTTCGTCTGGCTGCGTTTTCGTCTCGAAACGCCGGACGGCAAGCCCGTCAGCGATTCCGAACCATACATGGGAATGGCCGGACACGCGGAGATTGTGAATTCCGATCGTTCCGTGTTCGCGCACATCCATCCCGACGGCTCGGTCGCGATGGCCGCGCTGGAACTCACGCAGAAAAATTCAGCAACAGGAAATTCCAGCGGCAGCGCGCAAGCGGGCGCGAACGCAAGCGGTGAAATGGGCGGAATGGACATGTCTATGACTCCGCGCTCCGCCGAAGTTTCCTTCCCCTACGGATTTCCCAAATCTGGCGAGTACCGCCTCTTTATTCAGATGAAGCGCGGCGGAACTATCGAAACAGGCGTCTTCGATACGCTGGTGCTTCCGTGATTCAGACCAAGCGCTGGCGCGCAATTTTCGCGCAGCGATTTTAGGTTTTTTCAGTCTCGTTACGAATTACTGGCCCGCATCATTTTCGCGGCCATTCTGGTGACCAGGCTTCTCGGCGCGAGGCGCTGCCCTTCTTTCATCAGGCGATTCATGAAGCCGGAAATTACGTAGGGCTTCCCTGCTGCTTGCGCTTCGAGTCCCACCCGAGCCACTTTCTCCGCCGTCTCCGCATTCTTGAAAGCGCGGTCGGGCTGGTGCGCGACTTCCTGAAATTCCGTCACGGTTGAACCCGGACACAACGCGCACACGCGCACTCCCGCCTCACGCACTTCCTCGGCGATACCTTCGGCAAACAGCAGATCGAAGGCCTTGGTGGCCGCGTAGCAAGCATTGTATGGAAGCGGCTGGAACGCCGCGAGCGATGCCACAATCATCACGTCGCCATGCCGCCGCTGAACCATTCCAGGCAAGTACAGCCGCGTGAGATGCACCACCGCGGAACAATTTACCTGAACCATTTCCAGCATCGTCCCTGCGGGAATTTCGGACGCGTTGCCGTATGCGCCGAAGCCCGCATTGTTGATCAGAAATTCGACCTCGATCTTTCTGTTGGCCGTGAACGCGTAAATCTCACCGGGCGCTTCCGGACGCGTCAAGTCCGCAGCAAACACTTCGGTCTTAGTCCCGTGCTGCGACGCCAAATCAGCCGCCAGCTTTTGCAACCGGTCAACGCGCCGCGCCGTGAGCACCAGATTCGCGCCGCCCGCCGCGAGCAACTTGGCCAGCTCCAGACCGATCCCCGCGCTGGCACCCGTGATGAGCACCCACTTGCCCCGCCATTCCTGCTGCCGCTTTTCCGCCACAGAATCCTCCGATCGAACAACCACCGTCTCTCAACCCAATGCCGAAAACTCTACCACAGCGACTGTGGTCTTATTCGAGCGGACTAATTCGAAGGACGAGTGGGATGAACTCACGATTCGGGAGGGCGCCAAAGCAGGAAATGCCGCAGGTCAATCGCAGAAGAGCGTCAGGCGTTGTTTGGTTTTTCACGTGGCATCACGGAATCCCGGATACGCACGCCCTGCTCTTTCAAGCGATCGAGCAGCCGCCGCGCCCAGACGAACTCCGCTGCCAGAATGCCGAGCGCAAGCATGATGGTAAGCCAACCAGGCCCGGGCGTCGCGATCATCACGATTCCTAAAGCGAGCAGCGTGAACCCGATCAATACTTTGATGTACCGCTTGGCCTGCTGGAACGAATGGATCAGCACCAAGGATCTCGCTTCACGACAATCGCATGCGCTCGTGGCCGCTTGTTTGGCCGCCTGGTGGTTAGATGCGGCTCAAGCAATAACGTCTCTGCATGCACGCCGATTTCCATCGCAAAAGCTCAGCGCACGCGGCATTTTCAGATCCGCGCGCGGCAAGCAGTGGGTTTGCATCAGCCCTCTGCACGCGCCGCTGCGTCTCGTGTCAAACGATTGCCGCAAATGGAAAGATTCTGCCGGGAGAGTGGCAGTACGGGACCGCATGCATACGCAAGCCAATCGAACACCTTGCAGTCGGCATGCGCCGAATCGGACGACTCTGCGAGTATTAGAATTTGTACACGATACCCACGGAAGCTTTCGGGCTGATCTGGTAGGTGTTGAAGAAACGGCTGGCGATGCCATCAATCGCGACTCGCAGGGCAACGTGACGATGATGGGCGTTCAGATCCACGCCAACGCCTGCCAATCCGGCAAGCGCGCCTTGGCCGCCAAACGGCGTCTGCGGCGTGATCCACACTCCTCCGATCATCACATGCGTCCACACGTCAATGCCTTTTGGCCCCACGTAACGAAACCGCGGGCCAATTCCGCCAAAGACCAACCAGGAATTTTGTCCCGGCTGGCTGCCATACATCGCCGCGACCTCCGCGTCGGCCCCGAGCCAATCCCGGTAGTAGTACACGGCGGAAATATTCCCGCCGTTCATGTTCGAAACCGTGCCGGGAACTTCGTAGAAGCGGAAGAATGTGTACCCCGCATAGACGTCCCAGCTGTACTTGTTAAACACGCCTTGCACATCTTGAGGCATCGCTGCTGGTAGCGCTGCCGGAGCTGGAGTGGCGAACGCCGGAGCCGCGAATATTGCCGGGGAATCCGTTGCGGGAGTTGCCGGCGTGGCTGCCGTCGCCGGTGTTACCACATAGGCCATAAACTCAGGCGAAGCCAGCGAAACGGAACTGCCGAAGTTCGACTGCGCTCCGGCATTCACGGCCACCAGCAATAAGCAGCCTAATAGAACAGAGATATATTTCATCGCTACTTTCCCCCAGACGAAGGAATGCCTTCCCCCACCTTCCCTATAACTCTGGGGGATAGCGGAAGGGCCTGTCTACAGGTTTGATTGCGCATGCCGCGTGGATGTCACCCTGTTCCCTCGGACAGTCCGGACAGGGGGCGGTGGGATTGGAATGCGCAACCTAGTCGAGTTGCGACGCATTGACGCTGGGCACGCAGACTTTACTTGACCTGACGATAATTTCTGCTATTCTGCGGAGGCTGCCTTACCAGCAGCGCTTATCAAGAGTGGTTGAGGGGACAGGCCCTGCGACACCACAGCAACCTGGCGCAACTGCCAAGGTGCTAATTCCTGCCCAGTGGGGAGAGATAAGATCCTCGATAGACCGGCCACCGGTCGTTGAAGATTCAACTCCCAAGCTGAAGTCGAATTAAAGCCTGCATTCGCTCAAGCGAGTGCTCGCAATTGCTTTTTGCAGCGCATGGTGCGCTGGTCTAGGCCTATTTGTATTCGCTTTTCGGAGCCCTGAACCAGACCATGACGCGGCGGCGGAGCACATTCCGCGAGGTTGGGAGAACGTAGATGTCGCAGAGCACGGCAGCGGACGCACCGATAGCGGTGATAAAGGTTGGCGGGTCGATCTTGAAGAGCGCCAAGGCATACCGGCGGGCGGCGAAATTTGTGCGGCACACGCTGCAGACTGCCCCGCACGAGCGCTTGGTTGTGGTGGTTTCCGCGCAGGAAGGAACGACGGACCGGCTGGAGCGCGGCGCACGACAAATCGTGCGCGAACCGGCGCGAGCTGCTTTGGATCTGCTGTGGTCCACGGGCGAGATCCGCTCGGTCGCGCTTCTCGCCCTGCATCTGCAGCAGCTCGGCGTTGCGGCTGCACCCCTCAATATCCACGAGGCGGGCCTCATTGTCCCAGAAACCGAAAACGAAGTAGGGCGAATTCAATTGCACGCGGGCCGGCTGCGCGGCGTGCTGGCGAAGTTTGCAGTCGCGGTGGTTCCGGGATTTTTGGCGGCGAATTCCGCGAATGCAATTGTATCGCTGGGGCGCGGCGGCTCGGATCTGACGGCAGTGTTGCTGGCTGAGGGCTTGCGCGCTTGTCGCTGCGAATTAATTAAGGATGTTCCGGGTTATTTCACCGCAGATCCGCACCGCGATTCCTCCGCCAGCCATATTCCGCACCTAACTTTCGAACATGCTTTGCAACTTGCGGCGGATGGGTGTGACCTGGTGCAGCGCCGGGCGATTGAAGCGGCGGCGCGAGCGGGATTGCCGCTGGTGGTTCGCAGCGTGGACGAAACGGCGGCGAGCAGCCGCATCTCGCATTTTGCGATTGAAGCTGCGCGCGTGCCGCGCGAGGCGAGAGCGGCGGCGTTCGCGGATTGAGGCCTCGCGGTTTTGGTGGAAACGAAGCAGGCAGTTTATGAATCAAATGGGCCGAATAGAAATTGAATCAAGAAAGCGCATAAGCGAAGGAGCACGACCATGAATTTTGCGACGAAGACGATTCACGCAGGGCAGCCATCGGAACCGGAAACCGGTTCGCTGATTGCGCCCATTTTTCAGACTTCCACGTACGAGCAGGATTCCCCCGGGCAGGACAAGGGCTTCAACTACTCGCGCACCAATAATCCCACGCGGCAGCGGCTGGAAACCGTGCTGGCCGAACTCGAAGGCGTAGAACACGCCGCCGTGTTCGCGTCCGGGCTCGCAGCGGAGAACGCCGTGTTGCAGGCGTATCTGCGGCCGGGCGATGAGATCGTGATTCCCAACGACGTTTACGGCGGGACGTACCGTATCCTCAACAAGGTGTATCAGCCGATCGGAGTGACGGTCAAACAGTTCGACATTTCCAATCGCGCCGCATTGGAAGCGGCGATTACGGACCGCACCAAGCTGGTGTGGATCGAATCGCCAACTAATCCGCGGCTGCTGGTTTATGACATCGTGGACATCTGCAAGCTGGCGCACGCGAAATCCGCGCTGGTGGTGGTGGACAATACTTTTGCGACTCCTTATTTTCAGCAACCGTTCGAGCTGGGCGCCGATATCGTGGTGCACAGCGTGACGAAATATCTGGGCGGACACTCGGACACAATTCAGGGCGCGGCGCTGGCGAAGGATCCAGCGATTTTCGAGCCGATTAAATTTCTGCAGAACGCCACAGGCGCGGTGCCTTCTCCATTCGATTGCTGGCTGACGTTGCGCGGGCTGAAAACGCTGGAACTGAGGATGCAACGGCATGAAGAGAACGCCATCGCCATTGCGAATGCGCTGAAGGGACATCCGCTGGTGCGCCAGGTTTATTTCCCGGGGCTGCCAGAACATCCGGGACACGAGATCGCGAAAAAGCAGATGACGGGATTCGGCGGGATGGTATCTTTCGAATTAGAAGGCACGATCGAGGAAGTGGTGGCGTTCTGCTCCTCGCGGCGATATTTCACGCTGGGCGAAAGCCTTGGCGGCGTGAAAGCGCTGCTGTGCCATCCGGCGACCATGACTCACGCATCGATTCCCGCGGAAACGCGCGCGGAGCTGGGGCTTTCGGATTCGCTGATCCGTTTATCGCCCGGCTGCGAAAACGCGAAAGACCTGGTGGAAGATTTACTCGAGGGGTTGACGTTGCTCGATCATCAGCGAAAAACACAAAAGGTGGTAGCGGCCAGTGCCCACTAAAACTTCGGGAGTTGAGACATCGGCGCACGCGAGCGCGTGGAAGCCGGGGTCCGCGAAAATTGATGTGGGAATCCTGGGCGCGACGGGAGCCGTGGGGCAGCAATTCATCGCGCTGCTGGCGAAGCATCCGTGGTTTCGCGTCACGTGGCTGGCGGCTAGCGAGCGCTCCGCCGGAAAACGTTACGGCGATTTGACGTGGCGTTTGCCGACGGAATTACCGGAGGACACGGCGCGGCTTTCGGTGGAAGCTTTGAAGGCGGGAGCGGGTCCGCAGCTGGTATTTTCCGCGCTGGATTCTTCGATCGCGGGCGAAGCGGAAGCGGAATTTGCCGCGGCGGGGCACATCGTGGTGAGCAATTCGCGGAATCATCGGATGGACGCACTGGTGCCGCTGCTGATTCCGGAAGTAAACCCGGAGCATTTGGGATTGCTGCCGCTGCAACAGAAAGCGAAGGGGTGGAGCGGCGCAATTGTGACGAACCCGAATTGTGCGGCGATGCCTTTGGCGATTGTCCTGGCGGCATTGCGCAGGTTTGTGCCGAAGCGCGTGCTGATCACTACGATGCAGGGATTATCGGGCGCCGGATATCCGGGCGTGGCGTCACTGGATGCCACGGCGAACGTGATCCCGTTTATTGATGGCGAAGAACAGAAGATCGAGACGGAGACGCAGAAAATTTTGGGGCGTTTTCTCGCGGATTCGGTGGAACTGCACCCGGTGCTGGTGAGCGCCACGAGCACGCGCGTTCCGGTGATTAATGGGCATACCGAAAGCGTGTCGGTGGAATTCGAGAAGAAGGTGACGCACCAGGAGATACTCGAGGCGTTTCGCGATTTTTCCGGCGAACCGCAGAAGTTGGAATTGCCGACCGCACCGCAGCCGCCGATTGTTTATCACGACGCGGCGAATCGCCCGCAGCCACGGTTGGATGTGGAGCGCGGCGGCGGGATGGTGACGCACGTGGGGCGTTTGCGGGACTGCCCGGTGCTGGGGCACAAATTTGTGCTGTTGAGCCACAATACGATTCGCGGCGCGGCTGGGGCGGCGATTTTGAATGCGGAATTGATGGCGGCGAAGAACATCCTCGGGTAGCTAAATACATTCCCTCAGCGGCTAAAGCCGCTCTGAATATGCTGCGTTACGGCACGGCTTAAGCCGCGCCCTGACGAAAAATAATCGTCCTGATGCAGCTGTTGCAACTGTGCTCTTCACGTTGAAATATCCCTGTCGTTGCTTGTCGGGAAAAGCGGACCCCGCACGCGCCAAAATACCGGGGAGAGATTCTTCGGTCGGCTGAGGCAAAGGCGCCGGACTCCCTTCGCAGAATCACTCAGGGCAGGCAGGATGACGATGCTCAGCGCATCGTCAGAGGGGTTGGTGCGCGGGCTCGGCGGCGTGTCGGGCCAGGATTTGATTGAACTGCGCGATTTGCTGCTCGAGGACGTGGAAAATTTCCTGCGCGCCAGAGAGCTGGCCGGAGTTGGCGAGCAATTCCAGGCGTTGCGCGGTTTCCCACGGGCCGGGCATTGCGAAATTCCCTACCGAACCCTTCAGGGTGTGTGCGGCTCTTTCGAGAGCTCTCAAATCGGCGGTACCCAGAGCTGCGCGAATCTCATCCAACATTCTGGGGCACTCCTGAAGAAATATTCCCGCAAGCTCTTTCAATAATTCGCTGTCGCCATCGAAACGCGCCAGCAGTTCGGCGTCACGTGGCCCTTTCAAGACGGGATCGGCGGGAACAGCGACAATTTTCGCGCCGGCTGGAACGGTCTGCTGGATTACTTTCGCGAGTTCGGCGGGATTAATTGGTTTGGAGATATAGCCGTCCATTCCGGCGCCCAGGCAGCGTTCACGGTCTCCTTTCATGGCGTGAGCGGTAACAGCAATGATGGGAATGTGCGCGCCGGTTCCCAATTCCCTTTCGCGGATGCGAGTGGCGGCTTGCAGGCCGTCCATTTCCGGCATCTGCACGTCCATGAGGATGATGTCGAATTGGCGGGACTGATTTTCTTCCCAGAGCTGCAACGCTTCAATGCCGTTGTTCACCGAAGCGACCGTGTGCCCCTGTTTCTGCAGAAGCTTTTGCGCCAGGACGCGATTGACCGCATTGTCTTCGGCAAGAAGGATGTTGAGCTTACGCGGCGATTCTTCCGGGAGTGCGCGGATGACCAAGGAAACGTCCTTATGCGCGGCATGTGGGTGGGCCACAGGCGGTGCCAGCAATAATTTTCGTGATTAATGCTGCGGGATCGAACGCCGCAGCAGGAAGGGGGTACTACAATTCGATCCTAGGCTTCGCGGCGGGGAACGTCAATGGACCTGATGCTCGGGTGTGCAACAGCGCGCTGCGCCGAACAGTGTATGCGGCCACGGACCGAAACGAAATGAGCTGAAGGCTTGCATCGAACGCCGGAAGCGGCACGGGCATTGCGCCCTCGTCCTCGGTCAGTCCGCGCTGCGCTGAGAAAGGACGAGGGCGTCCGTGCAAACTCTTTACCGTAGTGACAACGCCAGCGCCGTGATAGGAGTTACGTTTATACCGCAGGAGGATGGCGAAGGTGTCATCACCGGGTCCGGGAATTGTCAAAAGATTGCAACTTCGCGCGCGGGTGTTGCGCGATGACTTGGCGACGCATCGCCAGCGCGAGAAGTTTCTGGCGGCACGGATCTCGATCGCACTGCCGAAAGAGTTCAAGAGTTGGGCGGGATTGGAAACGATGCAGCCCGAGGTGAAGGCGGCGGATATTATGAGATATTCCACATATGCAACCTATAGGAGTGAAACGTGTTCCAATCAGCGGGATTCGACGCTTCAGAAACCATTTTCCTCGGCTTCTGCGGCTGACGCGATCGGCGACGTACTGACGCGACAGGCCGGCGAGAAGGCGAGCGACGGCATGGAATGCCGCGCCTGGTGACGAACGCTGAGAAATTTGCAAGCGTTTGGCGCAGCCCGATGCGAGTAAAGAGGCGCAACAAATTTTTTACAGGAGGTCCGCCATGGCAAGCAATAGGTGCGGAAAAATGTTTGTGCGGGTGTTGCTGACTGCGAGCTTGTCGCTGCTGCATTCTCCACTCGTCAGATGTCAGAACGCGCCGGCTGCTGGATCGTCAGGCGCGCCAGCACCTTCTTCGCCGGGCGCAGCGCCGGGCGAGGCGATACCAGACATCAGGACGCTAGCGGAGTCTGTGCGCACGCTACAGGCACAGGTGCAGAGTTTGAACTCACAGGTGAGCGAACTGCGTTCCGCCGAACAAAAAGACCACGCAGAGGCCCGCGCGCTGCGCAATGAACTGAATCGCGCGACAGCGAAATTGGTCGTTACGCCCGGCGAGACACATGACGCCTATGCGCCGGTGACACCGCCGGAGAGCACGTCGTCTGCAAACACCTTGTCTGCGAACACGGATGCCGAGAGCGGTTCGCGTGCGGCGGCGGCCGGCGGGGCGACCAGCAGCGAGCAGGGAGCGTCACTCGAGGAGCGGGTGACGAAGCTGGAAGACAATCAGGAGTTGACGGATGCGAAGGTGCTGGAGCAGAGCCAAACGAAAGTGGAAAGCGGGTCGAAGTATCGCGTGCGCTTGTCGGGAATGATCCTGCTGAACGCATTTGAGACGCGCGGGGCGGTGGACAATCTGGATTTTCCGCAATTCGCTACTCCTCCGGCGGTGACGGGCACTGATGGAGCGTTCGCGGGATCACTGCGACAGTCGCAGATCGGGATTGAGGTATTCGGGCCCGATGTGGCGGGAGCGCACACCAGCGCTAACGTGAAATTTGATTTTGCGGGCGGGCAGGCGGATACGTCGAATGGGGCGGTGATGGGAATCGTGCGCCTGCGCACCGGGACCATCCGCTTTGACTGGGCCGACACGTCCATTGTAGCCGGACAGGACTCGCTGTTCTTCGCGCCGTTGGTTCCGACTTCTTTGGCCACGGTGGCAATCCCCGCGCTTTCATATTCTGGAAATTTGTGGGCCTGGACGCCGCAGATCCGCATCGAACACCGTGTGACGCTTTCGGATGATTCCAGTTTGCTGCTGCAGGCTGGGATTCTGGACTCGCTCACGGGCAATTTGCCCAACCCTCAGGTGCGAGAGCCGAGCCAGGGTGAACAATCGGGCCAGCCAGCGTATGCTGCACGCGTGGCATGGAGCCATCACGCGTTTGGCAGGGATGTGACGGTGGGCGTGGGCGGCTACTACGGGCGGCAGAATTGGGGATTTGGACGGGACGTGGATGGATGGGTGGGCACGACGGATGTGACCGTTCCGCTGGGAAAATATTTTGATTTCACAGGGGAATTTTACCGCGGGCGGGCGGTGGGCGCATTCGGAGGCGGCATTGGGCAGAGTGTGCTGTTTTCGGGGCCCGAGATGGATGCTAGCACCACAGTTCGCGGACTGGATTCGCTGGGGGGCTGGGTGCAGGTGAAATATAGGCCGAAGGCGAACTTCGAAGTGAATTTTGCGCTGGGGCAGGACAATCCGTTCGCGGGCGAGCTGCGGAATTTTCCGGCCACTATGTATTATTACGGGCCGTTGATGTCGCGCAACCTGACGCCGTTCGTGAATTTTATTTATCACGCACGGTCGAATATTTTGTTCTCCGCCGAATACCGGCGGCTGCAGACGCAGAGGTTGGACAGCAACCAGGAAACAGCCAACCAGGTCGGGCTGAGTGTGGGGTACATATTTTGAGGCGGATCTTGCCAATGGGGCGTTGCGCAGCAGGTTGGGGCTGGGTGATCGCATTTTTCGTGTGCGCGAGCGGGGCGCCGGCGGCGGCGCAAGGGCTCGCGGTGACCGCGGAAGTGTCTGTTGCGAGGCTGGGGGCGGCAGGACATCAACGCGGAGCCGCGGCCTACCGCACGGACGAATCGGAAGTAGTGGTGTGGCTGACGCCTATGGATGCGTCAGTTCCGCCGGTGCCGGCCAATTCCGCTGCGGGGAAGACGCCGGAACTGGTGCAACGCAACAAGAGTTTCGAACCGCACGTTCTTGTGGTGCAGGTGGGATCGCTGATTCGGTTCCCGAACAAAGATCCGTTCTTCCACAATATTTTTTCGATGTACGACGGGAAACGATTTGATCTGGGGCTATACGAGGCAGGCACGAGCCGGTCGGTAAAGTTCGACCGGCCGGGAGTGAGCTATTTATTTTGCAATATACACGCGGAGATGAGCGCCGTGGTGGTTGTGGTGGACACGCCTTACTTTGCGATGTCTGATCGCGCGGGGCATTTGACGATTCCAGATGTTCCGGACGGGCGGTATCAGATGCACGTGTGGTATGAACGAAGTTTGCCGGAGAATTTGAAAGCGCTGAGCCGGGTGGTGACGATCTCCGAGAAAACGCGAACGCTGGGAACGATTCGCGTGGTGGATAACCCCAATTTTACGCGCGCGCACAAGAACAAGTACGGGGAGGATTACGTCCCACCGCCGGGTGAGGGCTACCAGAATCACTAAGATTTAGCGCCGCATCCATCAATTTTACATGTTGTTTACAATTTCAAAACGCTGCGATGACAACGCTGCAGGGCTTCTTTCGCAATCTATAGCATGGAAGGTTCCAGGCTGGCATTGGGATTACAATATAGGGGTAATCGCGGCGAGGCGCCGACGGTGCGCATCCAATAATTTTACATCGCGGATTTGCGCGCTGACGATTGATTATTTGCGGTGGCTTGATATGACGGAAAGCACTCTGCATTCAAAGGAAGGATCTGTGGATACGATATTGGTGGTGGAAGACAGCCGGCCGATGCAAAGGACTTTGCAGCGTCTGTTTGAAGCGGACGGGCTGCGGGTGCAGATTGCGTCGGACGGAATCGCGGGACTGGAAAGCTTCCGAAAGCAAACACCGAACGTGGTGGTATTGGACCTGAAGCTGCCGCGGTTGCCGGGGAAGGAAGTTTGCCGGGCGTTCAAGGCGCACGCTGCGGGCGTGCCGATCGTGGTGTTGAGCGCGAATTGCGAAGTTGAAGATAAGGTGTTGCTGCTGGAGCTGGGCGCGGATGATTACGTCACCAAGCCATTCAGTCCCAGGGAGCTACTGGCGCGTGTGCGGCGGGCGATGCGTCGCGGCGTGCCTGCGGCGGCGGATGCTGCTCCGGCGAATGGCGCGAGCGCAACGCCGGCACACGAGTTGCTGATTTTTGGCGATACCAAGATTGATTTCACCAGCATGGTGGTGACGCGCGGCGGAAAGTCGCTGGCGTTTACGGCGCAGGAATTCAAGTTGCTGAAGTACTTCGCGCGCTGCCCGGCGCGGGTGATTTCGCGGCAGGAACTGTTGAACGAGGTGTGGGGCTACGAAAACTATCCCACGACGCGGACGGTGGACAATCACATATTGCGGATCAGGCAGAAACTGGAGCCGGATCCGGCGCGGCCAAGATATTTTCTGACAATGCACGGCACGGGTTACAAATTCGCACCCGGTGAAAACGCAGCCGCATCGGAACAATAGCGCCGCTGGTCGAGGAGTCTCTTGGCACGTCTGCGATTACGCACGCAACTTCTGGTCGCCACGCTGGTAATCATCTGCGCGCTTTTGGGTTCGCTGTTGCTGATCGTGCGGCACACCGTGCGTTCCGAGATCGATGAGGGCGCGCAGGAAAGCACGAACGAATCACTGCGCGCGTTTGAAAATGTGCAGCAGGAACGCGAGTTGCAACTTTCGCGAACCGCCGCGATGCTGGCCGAACTTCCCCCGCTGAAAGCTTTAATGACCACCGAGCACGCCCTCACGATTCAGGACGCTTCAGAGCCTTTGTGGAAGCTAGCGGGCAGCCAGCTTTTTGTGCTGGCGGGGACGGACGGGCACGTGCTGGGATTTCACGGCACCGTGCCGCGCTGGACGACGGCGCTTGCGGAAGAAAACCTCCAGAGATCCATGGAGCAGGGTGAGGACGCGGCGTGGTGGTACGGCGAAGGCCAACTGTATCGCGTGTTTCTGCGCCCGATTACGTCTGGCACGGAAAATGAGCGGCGGCAGCTCGGGGTTTTGGCCGTGGGATACCAGATTGATGCGACCGTGGCGGAACAACTGGCGCTGGTATCGGGCAGCCAGATCGCGCTAACCACGGGCGACAAGATCATCGCGTCCACTCTTTCCGCGGCGGATCAGGCAGAGCTTACGAAGTCGATACAGAAAAGCGATGGCGCGGAAGGGAGCACGCGGGAAATGGCTTTGGGCGAGGATCCATACCAGGTGGCTTCGGTGGTAATTCACAAAGGGCCGCCGGTGTCGGTGAAATGTTACGTGCTGATGTCCTTGCAACCATCGAACGCATATTTGCGGAGGCTGAACCGCACGATTCTGCTGCTGGGAATTTCGGCGGTGGCGCTGGCCGCGGTGTTGCTGGGGTTCGTGGCACAGACGATTACGCACCCGCTGGATAATCTGGTTTCGGGCGTGCGCGCGTTGGCGGTCGGCGACTATACGTATTCGATCACGCCGCGCGGAAGCAGCGAAGTGGCGGAACTGGGTGTAGCGTTTTCAAAAATGCGCGGAGAGCTGCTGGCTTTTCAGCAGCGGCGATTTGCGACGGAGCGGATCGCGGCGGTGGGCAGGGCGGCCAACTCGATTTCTCACGATCTGCGGCACTATCTCGCGGCGGTCGTAGCCAACGCGGAATTTCTTTACGAAGCGGAGAAGTTGAAGCTGAACCGTGACGAAATTTATGAGGAGATCAAGACCGCTTCGGAGCAGATGGTGGATCTGCTTGATTCGCTGCGCGAACTGGCGCGGGAGGAAAACTCGATTGCTCCGATTCCCGCGTCGTTGAATCAAACGATACGGCGCGCGGTGGATGCGGTGCGGGCCCGGCCGGAATTGCGGCATCTGGAGATTTCGATAAATAGTTCGGGAGAAATGGACGGAGTGTTCGATCCCAAGAAAATCGAGCGGGCATTTTTCAATCTGGTGCTGAATGCGTGCGAGGCCACGGTGCCGTCGCAGGGCTACGTGCGGATTGAGATTTGCTCGATCGGTGAATCGTTTCAGGTGCGTGTGGAGGACAATGGGACGGGTATACCTTCATCGATCACCGGCACTTTGTTCGATCCGTTTGTCAGTTTGGGGAAGCCGAATGGGACGGGGTTGGGCCTGGCGATCGTGAACAAGATTGTGCAGGACCATGGCGGATCGGTGACGGTGGAGAAGACTTCGGAGAGCGGTACTATTTTTCTGGTGCGGTTGCCCAGGGCGGCGCAAGTGGAGACGCCGGTCGCGCAGGCGGTAGTTTCTTAAGACGCGCGACGTTGTGCTTTCAGCTACGCAATCCGCTTTGCGGGATAGGCGTTCCCAGGTGGGTGGGATCAGTCGAGCCGATTGGATTTGGGGCGCGGAGTTTCGCGCACGAAGCAGGAATCGCAGACGCGCGTTCCGTCTTTTAGAGTAAAGTCCACCCTACGATTCGCGTCAATTGCGGCGCCGCATTTTCCGCAGACATCTGCCAGAGTTTCGCTCATAGGCTTGAACCCATTCTACTCCTCAATGGCAGGCGTGTATCTGGTATTGCGATGCAGTTATGCGGCATGGTTCTTGGGCGGCACGGCTGCTTCGGAATTCGAGAAGCCGTAGAAACGGGAGTTGCAGTCATCGCAGCGGTACACGCGGACACGCATCGCGCGCAGCAGATATTTCTCGATGGGCCCCCGGCGTTGCGAGCGGGCGATCTCCAGGCTTCGGCAATAAGGGCACGGCCTTTTGGCAGCCTTGGGAGTGGCTGCAGCAGCGGAGGAATGGGGCGCAGACGACGGGAGTTCGAGCTCACGCATAGCGATTCTTGGACCGCGGCGAACGTCCATCCGAAATACCGACGAGGCCCAGCAGCAATTTTCCGAAGACGCGAAGCACTAGTACGGCGAAGCAAACGATCAGGACGATAGATATGAAAATCTTGAGGAAAAGAAGGGGCGAATTCGCCGCCGCGGGAAATTCCTCGAGCAGTGCTACACATGCGAGCAATGAGGTGAAGCAGGCCATGAAACCTCCAAGCGCTGGTCACCAGGAGCGAAAGCGTCGTAGGAAGAAGAAACGCCAACGCGGCCAGGGCTGGGAACTGCAGCTCGTGCTGCGTTCACTCGGGTGATGATGTGGCAGAGAGCGGGTTGTCGGATATAGGGTAATCCCTGTAGAAGTCCGCCGGAACCGACCGGAGAAAGCCGGCGAATAGAACCGATCCGATGTAAGCGTAACCAGCGACGTAAGCTGGAGATACGGGGATGTGGGGGCTGTGGACGTTTGTCGGCAGCCGATGGTAAGCTTGGCGCCCAAAGATTTACAGGTTATGTGCGGTCGATATTAGGACGTGGAATTCACCGGGCACTGACAGGATGGGAAGCGATGGAACCCGATTCCAAAGGCGCAAGTAACGCGGCGCAAGGCGTGCGCGCTTTGGCGCAGCCGATTGCGGCTGCGTTGTCGCGTGCCGCGATCTTTTTATTGTTGACGGTGAAGCCGGGTGCGGAGAATCGGGCGACGGTGCGTTCCTTCTGCGGTGACCTTTCAGCGCTGATTCGCGCGGTGGAATTTCGCGACATTGAAGCGGGGCTTTCGTGCGTGATGGGATTTGGTTCGGAGGCGTGGGATCGATTGTTCGGGAGCCCGCGGCCGGCCGAACTGCATCCTTTCAAGGAGATTCGCTCCGGGGGCAGAAACGCAGTGGCGACACCGGGCGATTTGCTGTTTCACATACGCGCGAAGCGTATGGATTTGTGCTTCGAGCTGGCGACGCAAATCATGACACGCCTGGGAGATGCTGTGGAGCCGGTGGATGAAGTGCACGGCTTTCGATATTTCGACGACCGCGACCTTATCGGTTTCGTGGATGGAACGGAAAATCCGCGCGGGCAGGAAGCGATTGACGCGGTGACCATTGGCGCGGAGGATGAGGGGTTCGAAGGCGGGACCTACGTAATCGTGCAGAAATATTTGCACGATATGGCGGGGTGGGACGCGCTTTCGACAGAGCAGCAGGAGCGGATCATCGGGCGCAAGAAACTTTCCGATATTGAATTGGATGCAGCGGTGAAGCCGACCTGCTCGCATAGCTCGCTGACTACGATCGAACAGAACGGCGTCGAGGTGAAGATCCTGCGCGACAACATGCCGTTCGGGCGGCCGACGCAAGGGGAATTCGGGACGTATTTTATCGGGTACAGCAAGTCGCCGAGCACGATGGAGTTGATGCTGCAGAACATGTTCGTTGGACGGCCGCCGGGAAATTACGACCGGTTGCTGGATTTCAGCCGCGCGGTTACGGGGAATTTATTTTTTGTGCCGGCCGCGAGTTTTCTGGACGACGTGAGCGACGAAGCGGCGGCTGAGGTGGCACCCTCCGACGTGCCGGCCGGTGCATCGTGCGGCGATTCCCCGTTAGGCGCGCCGTCAACAGACGAAACACGCCAAGCGGCGCCCAGCAAGGATGGTTCGCTGGGCATCGGATCATTGAAAGGAGACGTTGGTCATGAATAATTTACATCGCGAGCTGGCGCCGATTTCGGATGCGGCCTGGGCTTCCATCGAAGAGGAAACGACACGCACGCTGAAGCGGTATCTCGCGGGACGGCGGGTGGTGGATGTGCAGGGGCCGGGCGGCAGCGCTGTGTCCGCCGTGGGGACGGGGCATTTGCGGAAGATCACGGCTCCGGCGGACCGAATTCTGGCGCGGCAGCGCGAGGTGAAGGCGTTTGTGGAATTGCGCGTGCCGTTTGAGTTGGATCGCCAGGGAATCGACGACGTGGAACGCGGCGCGGAGGATTCGAACTGGCAGCCGGCGAAAGATGCGGCGCGAGAAATCGCGTTTGCCGAGGACCGCGCGATTTTTGATGGTTATGCGGCCGCGGGGATTGGAGGGGTGCGACAGGGGACGAGCAATCCGATCAAGACGCTGCCGGCTGATGTACTGCAGTATCCCGACGCGATTGCGGAAGGGCTGAGCCAGTTGCGATTGGTGGGTGTGAACGGACCTTATGCTGTGCTGCTGGGCGCGGACGCTTATACGGCGCTGGCCGAGACGAGCGACCACGGATATCCGGTGCTGGAGCACGTGAAGCGGTTGGTGAAGGAGCAAATAATTTGGGCGCCGGCGATTGCCGGAGCGTTTGTGGTGACGACGCGTGGCGGGGATTTTGATTTGCATATCGGGCAGGATGTTTCGATCGGCTATTTGAGCCACACGGATACGGCGGTGCGGTTGTATCTGCAGGAGTCGTTCACATTTTTGCTGCTGACGAGTGAGGCTTCGGTGGCGTTGAATCCGCCTGGAAAAACGAAGAAGAGTTGACTCGCATAAATCGGTTTGGGAAGAAGGCAGTGGCTAGTGATTAGTGGCTAGGAACAGCTGCGCGGCGATCCGGGTGGATGCGCGACTAGAGAATGCGTGTGAGAAATTCGATCATGCGTTTGGCTAGATGATCTTTCTGCTGTTCAATCTTCTTTTGCACCGCGTAGTTTGGGTTCGGATAAGTCTGCAGCGTATCCCATTCCAATTTTAGTTTGGACGCTTCGTCGGCTGCTTCTTGCAGATACGCGCCGGGATTGTCCGCGACTCGCTGGCACATGGCGGCCAGCTCGGCTGAGCTGGTTCTTTCGAGTTCGTGCACAGAGGGCATGACTTCATTCTACGCCTTATTTTCGAGCATTACTGTAGAGCGGGCGAACGCGCGCTTGGCACGGTTACCAGTTCGGGCGGTCTTTGTGGAAGCGCATGCGGATCGGGGTGATTCGCTCGGGCAGCCAGCCGTGCACGGGACATTCGAGGCGTTGTGGAAATTTCAGCGCGCCGGGGACGGGCTTGACGACGAGCGGCGCGTTGCACTTGGGACAGGTCATGCGTTTTTCGGCGATTCGCGAGCAGCGAGGGAAAATAAGTGTGGCGGAGAGAGTGGGATTCGAACCCACGGTAGGATTTCTCCTACACACGCTTTCCAAGCGTGCTCCTTAAACCGCTCGGACATCTCTCCGCCGTGCTTAGGCGTTAGCAGCGTAACAAATCGAAGGCGCGGCGGCAAACGGACGGGCGTGGCGCAGGAATTTTTGGTTCGCGCGGGTGGTAACAAATCCGCGACAGGTCTGCTACACTTTTGTACCCTGTTCCGGGGTAGTGCAATTGGTAGCACGCCAGCCTTTGGAGCTGGTTATCCTGGTTCGAGTCCAGGCCCCGGAGCCAACCTCTCATTTTTGTTCAATCATTTAAAGCAGGCGTTATGAAGAGAACGCGCAGGATCACTGTCACGGTGCCGCAGGACCTTGTTGAGAAGGCACAAGCGGCCACCGGTGCCGGCATCTCCCAGACTGTACGAGCGGGGCTGCAGCTGGTTGCGGCAGCGCGGCCTTATGCACACGTGCTCCGTCTCCAAGGCAAGGTTCGTTTCACGCGCACGTTGGCGGAGTTGAAGGCCGACCGGTAATCGCCGCCGAGCTAGGCCGCGGAATCGCGGCGGCGGAGCGGCGGAACAATTTTAAGGGAATTAGGTTGGAGCGATTCGGGTTTGGTCGGGCTCGAACGCTTCGACTTAAGATGTTCTTCGCTGCGGCGGAGCAGCGTTTCGAATTCCTGCTCGGAGCACACCTTGGCCTGGGAAGAATTCCTTTGATTCAGACTCACGGCCCCTCCTTCCGAACACCACCCCTTGGATCTATTGCGTGGAAGCCTTGTTTTGGGAGCCTAGACCTCGCGTCGCGGACTGTCAAGAATATTTGTGGCGAGTGCGGAGATTTTCACGGATGTAATGCGGCGGCAATGTGCTCGCCGCGACGCGATGGGCGCGGCAGGTCTTGCGCGATGACCTTGCACAATGAGCCCAGACACTTTAGTCTGTCGAGCGGCATGACACCCCAATTCCTGCTGCTCGGAGTGATCTGGTACATCGTATTTCTGTTCTCGACCACGTGCCATGAAGGGGCGCACGCTTTGATTGCGCGGATTGGCGGAGATCCGACGGCGTTCCACGGCGGGCAAGTGACGCTGAATCCGTGGCCTCACATCCGGCGCGAGCCGTTTGGGTTGGTGGTGGCGCCGATCCTTTCTTATTTCGTGGCGCACTGGATGATCGGCTGGGCCAGCGCGCCGTACGATCCCGCGTGGCAGCAACGGTATCCGCGGCGCGCGGCGGCGATGGCGCTGGGTGGGCCAGCGGCGAATTTTACGCTGGTGATTTTATCGGCGATTGCGATCCGCACCGGGATGCATTTTAGAATCTTCGGCGTGCCGGAGTCGGTGGATTTCACGCATATCACGGAAGCGCTGGTCCCGGGGATCGCGGGATTTGCGGCGACGTTTCTCAGCATCGTATTTCTTCTGAATCTCCTGCTGGGCACGTTTAATCTGCTGCCGGTGCCGCCGCTGGACGGAGTGACGGGCGTGACTCTGCTGATGAGCGAAGGAACGGCGTTGCGATTTCAGCACTGGGTGCGCACGCAGGGATTCGGGTTTTTGGGATTGGTGGTGGCGTGGTACGCGTACGATAAATTGTTCCCGTACATATTCCATTTCGCGCTGACGATGCTTTATCCGGGATCCTCCTGGGGACAGGGCTGAGAAGCCGGCGCGTGGAATTGAGTGCGTGCTGAACTTGTGGATTTCGTTTCAGTAACGCACAAGCGGTGCGTACGGAACAGTTGGAGCATTTTGCAGTGGTGGCGTTGTCGCGTTAAACCCTTTCGCGTCAGTAAAATCCTGCCGTGCTCGTTGGTATCACTTCTGCAATGTACCTGCATGAGGTGGAACTATGACGCGCGGAATTGACGAGACCCTGACGGTGGAAACGACGGCGAACCTTGGCCACTGCTACCGCGTGGAAGTGTCGGGATGGGACGCGAAGGAAAATTTCTTTGTCGAGAAAACTTCGCTGGACTGGGGCGAACACGAAGGAAAGACAGTGGCGCTGCACGTGGCCGTGCGGGTGGACAGCGTGTTGTTTGTGCGGCTGCTGCGACCGCTGGGAGGCGGCGCGGATTTTCCAGTGCCGCATCGAGCCGTGAAGGTGGAAGAGCGAGACCAGGATGCATCGTGCAAAGACGTGGGGCTGGAGCAGTTGCAGCCGCGCAAGGACGTCAAGGACAGCATGATCGCTTCAATTGAGCAACTAATAGAGGGTAGCGTGCACCACTGAGGCAGAAGGGCGCGGAGGGAGATGCGGGACGAGGATGAGTTCTGTTTCGACATTGGGTGCCAGAATGGCACGCGAGTGGTGCAGACGGTGGGCGGGCGTTGGAGGGTGAAAATCAGGATTTTGGCGACGGTTTAAATTTTCCATCGCATTAACACGAAGCACCGGCTGGCGTTAGGTGAGCTGCGGAATTCGGTCCGCGCCGCAACATAAAATCGCAGGGAAAACCAAATGTTGTTCCGCTCTGGCCCCTACCTTGCCTGTGTGTTTACTATGAGCGTCCTGCTAGAACGGCCATTGGTAGAATTATCGCGCAAGAATCTCACGATCTGCATATTGGATGATGAGGCAGATCACGTTGAACTGATCTCGAGACGGCTGGAAGCGGCTGGGTTCCCGGTGTCGGGGACGACGAGCGCCCAGGAAGCTCTGCAAAAGGTGCGTTCGGGGAGCTGCCGCGTGGTGGTGGCCGACATGAAAATGCCGGGGATGGATGGGCTGGCGTTTCTGGAAAAAGCGCTGCAATGCGACCCGGGAATGTACGTGATTCTGATGACGGGCTTCTATGCGGTGGACTCGGCGATCGAGGCGATCAAGCATGGCGCTTACGATTATTTGTGCAAGCCGATTGATTACACGCGGCTGCTGAAGACCTTGGATGATCTGACGGATTCGTTCACGCGCGGGCTGCAGATACGGGACCTCGAAGATAAGCTGCTGGACAATCTCTTGTTCCACGGAATTGTGGGGCGCAGCCCGGCAATGCTGGAGGTTTTCGATCTGGCGAAAAAAATCGCGCGGCATTATACCAACGCGCTGATTACCGGGCCGACGGGTTCGGGGAAGGAACTGGTGGCGCACGCGTTGCACCAGATGAGCCCAGTGTCGCAGGAGCGCTTCGCGGTGTGTAATTGTTCGGCGCTGGTGGATACGCTGCTGGAAAGCCAGCTTTTTGGGCACGTGCGCGGGTCGTTTACGGGCGCGACGGAAACGCGGCCCGGACTATTTGAATATGCGAACGGCGGGACGGTTTTTCTGGATGAGATCGGCGAAACCTCACTGCAGATGCAGGCGAAGCTGCTGCGGGTGATTCAGAACCGCGAGATTCAGCGAGTTGGCTCGCCGGAAGTGCGCAAAGTGGATGTGCGGCTAATCGCGGCGACCAATCGCGATCTGCGCGCGGAAGTGCTCGCTGGACGTTTTCGTGAGGATCTGTTTTACCGCCTCAGCAGCATCGAGCTGCGCGTGCCGGGCCTGGCCGAGCGTCCCGGGGACATTCCGATTCTGGTGCAGCACTTCGTGAAAAAGTACGGCGAGACGTACGGGAAACCCTTCCAGGGATTGACGCGGCGGGCGCACATCGTACTGCTGCAGCATGATTGGCCGGGCAACGTGCGCGAACTGGAAAACGTGATAGCCAGCGCGGCGATCACCGCGAACTCCGATTTCATTGACGTGGGCGATTTGCCGGAGCATCTGCAACGCTCGCGGCGGCAGTCTTCTTCGGCGGCTACGGTGTGGAGCCCGCTGCCGCTGGACGAAGTGCGCAGCGTGCACATACAGCGCGTGCTGGAGATGTGCAATGGCAACCGGGTGCGCACGGCGCAGGTACTGGGGATTGGACGCACCAGCCTGTATCGTTTCTTGAAGCGCTCCGACCGGCCGTCGAAATCTGTTGCGGCTCGGGGGGCGGCCTGACGATGCAACGAAAGTTGCTAGCGCGCGGCCGCCAGTGCAGGGGCAGCGGTGAAATAAATTTGGATGAGCGGGAAGGCGTCGGACAGGACGGGATCATGAGCAGACAGACCGTGCCGTCGAATTTATCCACAGCGCTTGCAGAATTCGGCTCGCAGCGAGCGGAACGAATCGCGTCGCAGTTGTCCATAGAAGTGTGCGGGTTCGACCGCTGCGGGCGATTTTTCACGGAACGCTCGGAAACATGCGACGTGAGCGATGCGGGATGCAAATTCTATTTGCGTACGGAAGTTGAGCGCGAGGCGGTTGTGGCTCTGCGGGTGATCACACGTTCTGACCGGCGCGGGAGCGTGGCTGCAGCGGTGCTGTTTCAAGTCGCGCACATGGAGCGCGGGTCGAGCGGATGGACTTTGGGAGCATGGAAGTTGCGCGCTGAAGATTCGTGGCCGGTGCCCGGCGTCCAGGCGCGGGATGGGGCGGCATCGTTCGAATGATTCTTGGCGGAGTTGTTCGGCAGTCACGACAGCGTTAGCGGTGCAGCAGTGGTTGTTGTCGGGTGGTTTTTCTTGAGTTATGTCGTGGCTGAAGCAAAGAACCGCATCGATTTTCTCCCCCTCGGCTAGACTTTCAAACTGCGATCTCCTAACAAAGTAGATTGTTCCGCAGAAAGCAGATTCCTGCCCGCGGCAGGCAGGCCTCCCTGCGTCCCGCGCCTGCCAAACCGCGGCGGGAAAGAAAATGTGCGGGACTTCGTTCGGGATGACACGTCGTTTTGTGTCTCGGCGAGCCATCAAGCGCGTCGCGGCGTGAATTGCAGAACACGGAGCTCCATCAATTGTTGGCGCAAGAGCGATGGCGCACGGAAGTGCGCTGCTACGCCCGCAACGCCAAACTCTAATTCGCGCTGTGGAGCCGATTGACCGGCGATGCTGCGTCTGGTCCCCACCGTTCAAAGGCCGTAGGGTGGGGCACCGATTCGCGATGATTTGACGATGCACCGATGAGCCACGGTTTACAGGCGGTGCTTCCCCGCACCGCCCCGGTTGTGCTCTTCGCGCTTTGTCGCGCGCTATTCGTCGATCGCTGTTCGGCTGTGTCAGTTGCCGGCGGTTTCTGACGTGGTGGTTGCTGCGCTGTGGAGCAGTGCTGGCGGCAGCGTTATCGAGGAATCCATGCGCACTAACATTCCGGTTTGCGCGGGGAGTTCCACGTCTTTGCCTTTTTTCGCGCAGATGTAGGCCGAGGTGCCCACCAGGCCGAAAACTGTGCCGCGGACTACGTTGCTGAACAGGACGCCGACGAGGGCGCCGGCTCCAGTGCCCAGGCCGCCGGTCATGATATCGCCTTTGATGTCGCGCTTTTCTTGGATCACCACGCCTTCAACGGTTTTCAGGTCCTTGCGTTTTTTGATGTCGTCCGCGCCGCCGCTGTAGAGCGAAAGAATGCTCATCTGGACGGGAAAAATGCGGCTCTGGACTTCGACGGAATTGAATACCAGGTTCATCGAGGCGCCGCCGCGTTCCATGGCGAACCATTTGGGACGAGTAACGCTGGTGACGGTACCGTGAACTTTGGATCCGGCGGGCAGAATCAATTGATTGCCGGAAAATACCGGCTCGGCAACGATGGCGGTGAACGGGTCGCCATCGTGCGCGACGGCGGTAGTGAGGCCCGCGACCATGGTGAGACGCACCTGCGTTCCGGGTTGAATTACGGGAGACTGCGCGTGTACCGCGGGAGTCAGCCAGAGCATGGCTGACAACAAGGCTGAAACTGAAACAAGACGCTTCATGGATCCTCCGTGATCCTTGGCGAGAACCGGGAAGCGTTCCCGCGAAGGTGGCTCTGGACATGGCCGAGCCGTCCCCGTTTCGTGGGGTGCCGCTGGCGCCGCGGTGGAGTGCGGAGGATGCACTCGGTGGATAAGATACTCCAGGGCCTGGAAAGCTTTCCAGGAAAGGAGGTGGGGTGTTCCTGAACGGCACCTGTGGGTGCGAGGTGTGACGAGGAGGACGGTATCGGATTACCGCAGAGAAGCAAAGGGCGCAGAGAAAGGCAACGGCAAACTCGCTTGCGACGGCGAAAGAGCGGCGAATGTTATGTAGTGGAGAAAATTGGCACTACGAGTTTACTGGCGCGACACTTCACCGGCAAATCGGCGCCTCACGATTTTCCTGGAATGCTATTTTGTAAGCAGGCGAATTCCTGGAAATCAGAAAAATAGGTAAGAGTGCCATGCGAAACCGCTTGCTGATTATCGGTGTGCTGGTGTTGAGCGTCGCGTCGGTCGCGTTCGGGACCGACTACGCGATTGTGGTGAATCCTGCCAATCCCCTGCGGGCGCTGAGCCTGGTGGAACTGGGGAAGATTTTCAAGGCCAAGACCACCATCTGGCCGGACGGTAAGGGCATCACGCTGGTGCTGCGCGAGCCGAATTCGCCGGCGACGAAATTCATCCTAGAGAAGGTGCTGGGCGGCACATTCGAGGAAGAGAAGGCCGTGCTGAACGATCCGGGCCGCAAGAACGCGGTGCCCGTGGTCTTCGCCGAGAGCGATGAGGAAGTGATGAGAATTGTCGGCGGGAACGCCGGAGCGGTCGGAGTGATTGACGTGTACAACATCACCGGCGGCGTGAAGGTAATCAAGATTGATGACAAGCAGCCCTTTGATCCCGGTTACGTTCTGAAGGGCCGTTAGCGGGCACTGCAAAATCCCATGCGAGGAAAACCGTGAAAACCCGAAACTTCTTTCCCTGGATGGTTGTCGCTGTTTTGACGTGCGGTACTGCCGTACACGCGCAGGACGCTGCGCCGGCAGCCAGCGCGGCGAGCACCGTGCCGGTGACGACGCAATCCACAGTCGCGGCGAAAGCCTACGAGATGGGGCTGGTGCAGCGCGAAGACCGGCTGTTCGTGGACGAAGGGCTGGAATTTTTCCGTCAAGCGGTGAAGGCAGACCCGCAATTTGCGCTGGGGCATGCGGCGCTGGGCTATTTCACGGCCGATCCCAAAGAGGCGAAGGACGAAAGCGCGCTGGCGTTGAAATATATTGCCAATGCAGCGCCTGACGAGCAACTGCTGATCCACTGGATGAACGACACGAAGAACGGCGAAACGGTCGAGGCGATTTCCGCGCTGAACGACTTGCTGGCGAAGTATCCGACCGACAAGCGACTCGCGAACATGGCCGCGGAATGGCTGTGCGCGAACCAGGGCGCGTTTGAGCACGGGGAAGTGATATTGGTGCGCCTGCTGAAATACGATCCGCACTATTACCCGGCGACGAACAATCTGGCGTATTGCTATGCGTTGAACGGACAGGCGCAACTGGCGCCGCCGTTAATGGAGCAGTACGTAGCGGCATTGCCGAACGAGCCGAACCCGCAGGATTCCTACGGCGAAATCATGCGCATGCTGGGCGACTATCCGGCGGCGCTGGAACACTACAACAACGCGCTGAAGATTAACCCGCAGTTTAACGCTTCGCAGGTGGGCGTGGCTTCGACGTACGCCTTGATGGGAGATGAAACAAAGGCGCGCGCGCAATATCTGGTGGCAATCAAGGGAACGAAAGAACGGTCCACGCAGATTAATTATCGAATTCTGTGGGCGATGACTTACTACCGTGAAAATAAGCCGCGGCTGGCGCGGGAAGCTTTTGAGAAAGTGGACACGGAAGCGCACGCGGCGGGATTGACGGTGCAGGAGGCGGAAATTCATCGCGCGATGGCGCTTTTTAATCCGGACGCGGCGAGCGCGCTCAAGGATTTGGACGACGCGCGGGAGGATCTTTCAGACACGCGCAAGAGCAATTTGTTGCCCGGTGACCGCGAAAACGAGCTGGCCTTGATTCTGCAGGCGCGCGCGTTCATCGCGGTGAATGCCGGAAAGATGGACGCGGCACAGGCTACGGAGAAGCTGCTGGAGAATATGGCGCAGACCAACCGCAGCACTCCGGTGCAGCAAGCGTATCACTCGGCGAATGGTGCGTTGCTGTTCGCGCAGGGAGACTTTGCCGGGGCGATCGCTGAGCTGCAGGAAGATCCGCAGAATCCTTTGTCGCTGCAATTGCTGAGCGCGGCGCAAACGAAGGCGGGGCAAACGGCCGATGCGCGCAAAACGCTGGAGACTTTGGCGGCGATTAGCGACGAGCGCGTGGAGACGGCGTTTGCGGCACCACCGGCGCGGTTGGCATTGAAGCATGATGCCACGCATCCGGTGCAAGGCGGGGCGAACTAAGGCCCTTTGCGTAGTTTTTCTGCTGCGATGGAAATGTGCGGCTTCAGGGGCTGAGGCCCTTCTCTTTCGGGCGGCTTTACGGCGGGGCTGAAGCCCCGCCCTTCCGACTTCCTCGGTTCTTTGTGATCACTACCACGGCTCTAGTCTTCGACAATTCATCAACACATCTTCATACAACTCTACGGCGGTAGCACACGGCCGCGAGTTTCTTCGCCGAGCGGCGTTAGCAGCAGGCCGATGGCGAAGGCGATGCCGGTCAATGCAACGGGCGTGCCGAGTGAGCCGAAGTGGCGTACGCCGGCTCCTACCAGGAACGTGATTCCAGCTCCGATGAAGCGCGCGAAGGATGTGGAGAAGGCGAAGGCGCTGGCGCGACATTCGGTGGGATATTGCTCGGGTAGCCAGAGAGTGTACACGGCGAAATTAGCTCCGCCGAGTCCGAGAAAAAACAGGCAGACGAAGAACCACGGCAGCGCGTTGTTTGCGAGATAGAAAACCTTGCCGAAAGTCAGCACGATAAAAATAAACATCAGAGCGAAGAACATCGCCAGCGTGGCGCAGCGGCCGAAGCGTTCCGCGAGCGTGGGCATGGCTAGGCATCCGAGAATCGTCGCGAACGCCACAAGCATGGTGGCGTAGGACGCTAGATGCGCTGCTTGTAGACCCGTGCGACCGCTGGCTTCGGCGAGAGCTGTGACTGCGGTGGGAACATAGACCGTGCCAGCCCATAGCCCGCAGATCGAAACCAGCATGAACAACGAATTCAGGATGGTGCGGCGGCGCCAGGTGGAATTGAAGAGAGTTGCAAGGGGCCGCCACCAGGACAAGGCTTGGATTACTTTTACTTTTTGTTGCCAGCGCGCTGGTTCGGCGACGCCGTAGCGGATCCATGCGAGCAGCAACGCGGGTAGTCCGCCGAATAAGAACATTTGGCGCCAGCCGAAATGGCTTCCGATGCTTAGGTTGGCAAGCGCTGCCAGCAGAAAGCCGACGTAGTATCCGGTGTGCATGTATCCCGCGCCGCGGATGCGCCAACTTTCGGGCCACTCTTCCGCGACGAAAGTTCCGCCCATGGCCCATTCGCCCCCGATGCCGATGCCGGCGAGCAAGCGGAGGACGGCGAGCTGCCAGATGTTGACGACGAACGCGCTGAGCAGAGTGAATGTGGAATACCACAAGATCGTCAGCATCAGTGTGCGCACGCGACCGAATTTATCTCCGATCGGACCCCAGACGAAGGCGAGTCCCCAGCCGAGCAGGAAAAGCGCGAAGAGGAGTGCGCCGTAGTAGCCAATGTTGCCTTTGGTAGCTGCGATGCCGGAGCGCGGGAGCAGATCGCGCAATGATGGGACGAGGACTAGCGCGTAAATGAAGGAGTCCATGCCGTCGAGCGTCCAGCCGCCCCAGGCAGCCCAGAAGCCGCGGATTTGATTGCGCGTGAGGGGCGGGATGCGATCGGTTTGGCTGGGTTGGGATTGACCTGGTGATGTTTGCGAATTCATCGGCGTTGCAAACCCCTTGGGAGATTGCTTCTGGCGCGGCAGGATACTCCCGTTGGGGAGTGGAAGTCGAACATCGTGCGAGCGCGAAGCGGCCGCTTCATCGGATGATTAGTTAGTGCGCAAAGCGGTGGTGCATCAGCCTCCGATAATCGCGTAGGTCAAGGGTTACCTGTGGGTTCGTTCTGGAACTATGTCGTCCGCCCACACGTCGGAAGGGAGACACTAGTACGATGCGCGAACGGTGGAAAACTGTCGCCGGTTTTGCCGTACTCGGATTCGCAGTCGCCGCCTGCTTTTATGTGCTCTGGACCTAATCACGACTTTGCAAAGCCCTTCGGGCGCCTCGACTTTGTGTTGTATGCGGCCAACGTGATTCTCTGTCCTCCAATACTTCTATTCATTTGGTGCATCGACTGTGAATACGGAACGCCTGCAGGTTTCCAGACAAACCTAATAATCGTCGGGCTGCTAAACGCGGCACTTTAGGCGATGATTGGAATAGCAATAGCTCGGCTCAGAAGGAGAAAAATGTCTCGAGCGATGAACGGTCGCGGCGTCACAGACTAGGTCGATGCACTACCTGCAAAGCAGGCGGCTTTCGTGGGGTGGGGCGCTGTGCTAGACTTCGCGGAGCAGTTTTGTGCGCGGATTTTTTGCGCTGTGACTGCCGATGGGTGGAACTTCGGGCTCTGTGCAACGATTCCCCGCAAACCCCGCCAGGCCCGGAAGGGAGCAACGGTAGCGGGTCAGTCTCGTGTGCCGCGGAGTACCCGAAGTTCCTCTAGTCGCAGCGAGTGGGTGGGTCTTACAACGATTCCATGACATACAAGGTTATTGCGCGGAAATACCGGCCGCAGACATTCAGCGAGATCGTGGGCCAGCAGCACGTTACGCGGACGCTGGCGAACGCGATCAATTCGAATCGCGTGGCGCATGCGTACATTTTTTCGGGCGTGCGCGGCGTCGGGAAAACGACCAGCGCGCGAATTCTGGCCAAGGCGCTGAACTGCGTGAAGGGGCCGACGGCCGAGCCGGACGGAACTTGCGATTCATGCCGGGAAATTTCGGCGGGGACGTCGCTGGACGTGCTGGAAATTGATGCGGCGTCGAACCGCGGCATTGATCAGATACGCGAGCTGCGGGAGATGGTGCGTTATGCGCCGGCTTCCAGCCGCTACAAAGTAGTGATCCTCGACGAAGCCCACCAGCTGACCGATGAAGCTTCAAACGCGCTGCTGAAAACTTTGGAAGAGCCGCCGGAGCGGGTGGTGTTTATTCTGGCGACGACGCGCGCGGAAGATCTGGTGGAGACGATCAAGTCGCGGGCGCAGCTTTTCCAGTTTCGGGCGCTCTCGTTCAGGGAGATTGCCGAGGAGATTGAGCGGATCGCGCGCGAAGAAAAATTGACGATCGAGCCGGGAGCGGTGGCGGTGCTGGCGCGGGCGGCGGAAGGCAGCTTGCGCGACGGGCTTTCGTTGCTGGAGCAGGCGATCGCCTACAGCGGCGAGGCAATTACGGACGCGCAAGTGCGCGAACTTTTGGGAGTGGTCGCGGAGAGCGTGCTGGACGCGTTGGTGGATGCGATTTCCGAGCAGTCGGCGGAGATGGCTTTGGGTCTAGTGCATCGGCTGATTGGCGACGGGCAAAATTTGCAGCATTTCTGCCGCGAAGCGATCCGGCATTTCCGAAATTTGCTGGTGGCGCGAGTGTGTGGCGCGGATTCGGAGTTGGTAGCGGCGCCGGAAGATGAGCGGCCGCGTTTGGCGGAGCAGGCAGCGCGATTCAGCGAGGAAGATCTGACGCGGTTTTTTAATACTTTGCTGGCGACGGATGCAGAACTGCGGAGGGCGCCGGACCCGCGGCTGCATTTGGAATTGGGGTTGCTGAAACTGATCAATGCGCGGAGATTGGCGCCGATTGAGGAAGTGCTTGCGGGTCTCCGTGGGGAAGTTCGCGGGGAGACTCGCGGCGGCGGCAGTGGCGGAGATATTCGCGGAGGTGGGGCGCGAACTGCGAATTCTGCGGCCAGTTCCCTTCCCGCTCGTGCGACTCCGGCTGTGTCTGCTGCCCAGCCCGTATCTTCTTCTGGCGCGGCGGTGCGTATGGCGCCGGTGACGAATTCTTCTTCAGCCGCGGTTGATGTCTCTCCTGCGATTCCGCCTGCTTCAACAGCAAAACCTGCGATGGCTGATTCGAGTCGAGACGTTGAATCCGGAAATGGGCGTGGACTAGCGTCGAGTGCAGCTAGCGCGTCAGGTTCGGCGGCGACGTCGAGGCCGGCGGCGACAGCTGCCGTTACAGCTGCGATTGTTGCTTCGAGTGCGGTGACGGGCGCTGCGGCGGAAGTGCCGACGAATGGAATTGGCGCGGCGCAGGTGGAAGCGATCAAGGCTGCGCTGCATGGGCAGAAATTTTTGTGGTCCATGCTGGATGCGGTGACGCGATGGGAAGTAGAGAACGGCGAGTTGCGCCTTTTCTTCCCCAGCGAAAGCCGCTCGCTGGCGGAAATGCTGCAAGCGCGCGACCCGATGGAACGATTACGCACAGTGTTGAATCAAGTGGTGGGCCAGCCGTTGCGCGTCTGTGTTAAACTGGATTCCAGCCGGGCAACAGCGCCGGCGGGGCGCAGTTCGGAATTGCGCGCCCGATTCGAAGAGGATCCGATCGTTAGGGCCATGCTTGAAAAGTTCGGCGGCCAGATCTCCAACGTCAAGCGCCCAGGCGAGGAATAACCATGGAAGTGAAAGCGCTACAGCAAATGCTTTCGCAGTTCCGCCAAGTGCAGGAGAAGCTCGAGAAGCAGATAGACGAGCTTTCGGTGGAAGCGTCGGCGGGCGGTGGCATGGTTACCGTGAAGATGAACGGCCAGAAGCAGCTGACGGAAGTGCGCATCGAGCCGGACATTTTCAAGAGCAAGGATCAGGAAATGCTCCAGGACCTGATTCAGGGCGCGGTGAACGAAGCGACGCGCCGCGTGGATGAAGAGCTATCGAAGCAAGTGAAGGAGATTTCCGGCGGCTTGCCCGGAGTCGCGGGGCTGAAAATTCCTGGATTATTCTGAGCGGCGGTTTGTGCGGATTTGTGTTGGCTGAATTTTTGCATGTCTTTCCGGTAGTTGCAGCTTTGAATGTTCCGATTCCCTTCTGCTTCAGATTTCTTTCGGTGAATGGAGTTCCATGCCTGATTTTGCCCCTTCGGTGACACGACTTATAGATGAATTGAAGCGCCTTCCCGGGATTGGCCAGAAAACCGCGCAACGCCTGGCATTTTATTTGTTACGCGTGGATCCGGAGCAGGCTTTCGCGCTGTCGGATGCGATTCGCGACGCGAAGGAGAAAGTGCGCGAGTGTTCGATCTGCAACAACATCACGGACGCGGATCCTTGTCTCTTTTGCACCGGACCCTCGCGCAGCAAGAAAATAATTTGCGTGGTGGAAGAGGCTACGAATATTCAGGCGGTGGAGAAGACGCGGGGGTTCGACGGGCTGTATCACGTGTTGGGTGGAGCGCTTTCGCCGTTGCAAGGGATTGGGCCGGACCAGTTGAAGATCAAGAGCCTGATTGAGCGATTGAAGGGTGGAACGGTGGAGGAAATCATTGTGGCCACTTCGCCCACGGCGGAGGGTGAGGCGACCGCGGTGTATTTGTCAAAGCTGATCAAGCCGCTGGGTGTGCATGTGACGCGGATTGCGATGGGGATTCCGGTGGGATCGGATCTGGAGTATGCGGATGAAGTTACGATGAGCAAGGCGATGGAAGGGCGTCGGGATTTGTAGTCTATTGCTATTGGGTTGCTAGAATTATTTCAGGAATCGGAAGGAGTTTAGCGGTTGCTTCAGGCTGGCGCGAACTTTGGCTGCGTCGGGTGCGGTGTACTCCTTGAACGTTCCAGGATCGAACTTTCCTTCATTTGAATCTCCTTCCACGATACCGAGTTCGTAGCATTTATTGCCGTGGAATACTCGGTAGATCTCTCCGGAATCCGCGCCGCCCGCCCACCCATCGGTGGTATGAAATAAATTGGCACTGATGCCGTTGATTTTTGTAGCAACAGCATCACCAGCCGACCAGTTTTGCGATCTTTCCAGGCAAGTTTTTTGCGTCGTAGCATCAGGGACCGATCGCACGAAGAATACGGCGGCGATGAACCCAGGCTTGTCTTTTAATTTGTCTTTGGGGTAAGCGAGGCAGACGAAGTTGACGCCTGTGGCGGCGTCGTTGTCACAGATGTCGCCTTGGCTTGAGCAGGAATCTTCAATCCAGCCGAGTTGACCGTTCCGGAAGGGACGTTGGGTACAGTGAATCAGCGCAGGGGAGTACTTGAATTGGAAAGCGCCGTCGGGGCTGGTGAAGGTTTGGAGATTGGTTTGGGCCGTTAGTGGGACGGCCAGGGCGCAGAGACAGATTGCGATTAGTAATTTCATTGGAAGCGTGCGTCCATCTTAGGCGCAATTTTCGCGGAGCGCCAAGATGCACATTATCGGGTGACGTTCTGGATTGAGCACGAGCAAGTCTACAGCCGAGCACGGCCTGCCGTGCCCCTGCGACCTGCAAGAGAGGGGACGATAGCGAGGCTTGCGTCACTAACCTTGCCACGGTATATAGGGGCTTGGGTCGGGAGGTGAATCATGGCGGGTTTGGAAAAATATATGGCGCAGTATGACCACGAGCACACGAATGTGTGGAACAAGGTGATGCACGGGATCGGGATTCCGATCATCATCTTGGGGATTGTGCTGGCTTGCTTTACCTTCTGGCGGTCAGGACTGGCGCTTTTCGTCGCTGGTTGGGTGCTGCTACTCGCTGGGCACCGGATCGAGGGCAATAAGCCGGCATTTTTCCAAGGGTTGATTTACTTTTTGGTTGGCCCGATATGGGTGGCCAAGGAGATCAAGGACGCAATCTTCGGATCTTCCCACCGGTCAACCGCAGCGCATTGAAGCGGAGCTGAGCCGTCGGTCGCAGCAATCCGATTGTTCTTCAGGCCCCGAAAAGTGCCCCGATGCGGGACAGCTTCGCGTTTAATACGAGTAACCCTTTCGCACATTTGCACGCAGCCTAGAGACGCCGTTGCGCTGTGATGCTACCCTAAGAAATCGCTCTTGGGAGGAGTTTGTGACCGATTCCCTACAATCCGCCGATCCCGGCACACAGAAGCGCCGCAGCACGCGCATTGTGCAAGCCGTACCGATAACTGTGACGGGAACCGACGCGCTCGGGCAGCCATTCAAAGAGCGCACCACGACGGTGATGGTGAATTGCCACGGGTGTAAGTACCAATCGAAACATTACGTTCCAAAGAATTCGATGGTTACGCTGGATATTCCGCGTCCGGAAGGCGGACCGTTCCATACGCAGGGGCGGGTGGTATGGGTGCAGCGCCCGCGCACGGTGCGCGAACTCTTCCAGATTGGACTGGAGTTTGAAGTTCCCGGGAATTTCTGGGGTATTGCGTTTCCGCCGGAGGATTGGGCGTCCGGTGTGGATATTCCCACCGGCGACCTGACCGGGATACTGGAAGCGACGACGGGAGGCGAACCGGTGGCTGGTATTTCGCCCCAACCGTTGCCTCCGATCGGGCCTCCACCGATGCCGATTCCGACGACGCCCGAGAAACGGATTGAGGCGCCGCCATTTCAGATTCCGGTGACGCCGCCTCCTCCCGCGAAACCGAGTCCAGTGAACGTGCCGGCTGCGCCTCCGGTGATGGCCGCGAAGCCCGTGGTTCCTGCTGCACCGCCTGTGATTCCTCCTGCGGTACCTTCTGTACCAGCCGCGAGTCCCGCGGCTGACAACAAAATACACGTGGTGCCGGCTCCTCCGGCTGCGCCTGCGGTCGTGACTGCGGATACGCAGGCAGCCCTGGCGAAGCAAATGGCGCGCATGGTGGCCGAAGCCAAGGAAAGCCTGGACAAAACTTTGCGGCGCGGAGCGGAAGAAGCGATCACCGAAGAGATGACGGTAGTGCGCCAGCAGCTGGATGTGCAGCTGCACGATAGCGTCGAGAAAGCCATCAAGGTTTCGATGGAGCGCGTGTCCGAATCGGCAGTGAAGAAAGTAGTGCAGCAGGCCGCGGACCGCACCAAAGAGATTGTGGAGGAAGCACGCAGGGCGAGCGAAAATTCTGCTTCGCAGTTGGATGAGAAAGTGCGCAATGCCGTGCAGCAGGCGGTGAGTAATGTCGCGGAACAAGCCGCGCAGCAGGCTGCGACGCAAGCGACAGCGCTGACTTTGAAACAGTCCGTGGAAGAAGTAGTGGAGCGCGCGCTGCGGGAACGCGAAGCTTCCACGCCATCGCTGGAAATTCTCTCTTCGCCCGAGGCTGCGCAAAACCATTTGGAGCAATGGCGCAAGAACCTGGAAGACACGGCGCAGTCGGTGCGCAGCAAGAGCATCGAGCAGACGCAGGCAGATGCTTTGATTGCGTCGCAGCAGTGGAATGCGGAATTTGAGGCGGCGCTTACCGGCGCATCGCAAAAACTGGGCGACAAGTTGACGGAAGTGTCGCGCGAGGCGTTGACGCAGGCGGAGCAGGAAGCTGTGGCGCGCGCGGCGGGCTTGCGGGCATCGTTGGATGAAGCAGCGCACGGCGTGCTGGCGCGGAGCGAGCAGGCTCAGCAGGAAGCCGCGGCGCGCGCGGAAGCGTTGCGGGCATCGCTGGATGAAACTGCGCGCGCAGTGCTGACGCAGGCGGAGCAGCAAGCAGCAGCGGTGCGGGCATCGCTCGACGAAGCGGCACGCGGGGTGCTGGCGCAAACCGGGCGCGAGGCGAGCGCGCAGGCGGAGACGCTGCGCTCGTCCTTGGATGAAGCGATTAACACGGCTGCTTCAACGATTGAAACACTGGGTGCGGGTTTGCAGCAGGAACGCCATCGCGCTGAAGAGACCAGGTCGCAGCTGCAAGAAGCTGCGCAGAACGCTTTGCGCCAGACGCGGCAGCAGTTTGATGAGCTGCTGGCCGCGCAGCAAAAGGAAATGAGCCGCAAGGCGGACCACGTAATCGCCGACCGGGTGCAGCAGATCGAGCCGGCGCTGCAAGAATCGGCGCAAAAGATTTTGGATCGCGCGGTGGTCGAGCTGGAGCAGAAGCTGATGCCGCGGCTGGATCACGCGCAGCGGGCGGCGGCGGAACTCCAGCAAGCCGAGCAGCAGGCGGCGCACACGCAGAGCCAATTCCACGAACAGGCGCGGCAGGCGGCCGAGCGCGTGGGCGAGCTGCAGCACAGCGTGCAGGCGCAGGTGCGCGAAGCTGCCGAGCGCGTAGCGCAATTGCAGAATTCGATCCTCGAACAGGTGCAGCAAGCGACGGACCATGCCGACCGTTTGCACGATACGGTGCGCGAGCAGACCATTCACGCTTCGGAGCTGGCAATACAGGAATCGGTGGCGCGGCTGCGCACGGAAGCCGAAAAAGTACCGGCGGATATCGAGAGGTCGGTTCGGGAAACTGCTTCGAAAATCGAAGAAGAGATCCAACAGCGCAGCACTGAGACGCAGCACGCGACTTACGAGGCGCTGCTGAAGGCTTCGGAGTGGTACCAGAAAAAAGCGCACAGCACGATGCAGGGTTCGATGGAGAAGATGGTCGAACAGTCTTCGACCTCGCTGCGCGACCGGGCGGCGGAAGTTTCCAGTTTGCTGGCTTCGGAGCTGGATCATTATCGCCGCACGTATGTAGAGCACAGCACGGCGCAGATTGACGAGTCCGCGAAAGAGATTGTGACTCGCGAGCGCGACAAGATGAGCGAGGCGGCGCAGATGGCCACGGCCGGATTTACGGACCAGGTGCATCGCGTGACCACCGATTCGCTGAAGCGGTTCGAGCAGGTTTCGCGCGAGGCGCTGGAAAAAGCGCGCGCGGACATGGAGTTTGGCCGCGAAGGCTCGCTGCTGGAATATCAGAAGACGATTGACGAGCGCATGATGCTGGGCGTGGAGCAGGCGCGTGTGCATCTGCAATCGGAACTGGGGCCGCTGCTGGAGCAGTGGGAATCGCAGCGTGAATCCGAGAAAAAAGTCTGGATGGAGCAGCTGAAGAAATCGAACGACGAGGCCATCGAGCTTTACAAGACGCGGCTGGAAAATGCTTCGAATTCCTGGCTGCTGGCTTCGGCGACGACCTTGGGGCAACATTCTCAAGCTGTGCTGGACACGATCGCGAAAGCCGCGGAAAAGCGTTTGCGCGAGACTTGCTCGGAAGTGCTGGGGAGCATGGGCGATACATTGAAAGCGCGGCTGCTGGGGCTTTCCACGGATTTTAGCCCGGAACCGGACGACGAATTTCCTCCGAAGAAGAAGTAATTCGTCCTTCTGCTGAACATCTTTTCGCTGCACGGCTTTTCCCATCCGCTTTTTCCCACTCCGGTATAATGGCGGCATGGCGAATCAGGCTTACCTGAGCATCTGGCTGAAAGAATTTCGTGAAGAGAACATGCTGCAGCAGTTCCGCGATTTTCTGGGGACAGTTCCCTTCTCCGAAAAACAGCCGGGATTCACGCATCTGGAAATTCGCGCGGTAGATTCGACGGAGACGCCGGTGTACGAGCAGGACCTGCGCTCGTTTCCGCTGGATGCGGACGGGATCATCGAGCTGGCGAAGGACTACGTGCACGACGATTGCAGCTGCGACGTGCGTTCGCATTGGGATTTGTGGGTGTTCGAGGGCGAGCCGCTGACTTCGCAGAAATTGCCGCAGGCGCTGTCGCTGTTGTGCAATGGCGAGGCGTACGACGATGGATTCTGGAAAGATAATGGGCACCTGGAAGTGAGTTTCGGATTCGAGCATCTTTTTACGGGGCACGGAGGGGTGCTGGGGATACGGCAGATCGCGCGGCCGGCGCCGCAGAATCAGGAAGAGCGCGATTTTCTGGAATCCATGGCGAAGCCGGCGAATCTACTGCTGTATCAGGAGAAAACGCGGGAAAATATAAAGAGTTTGTTCGAATGGGTGCGGCGGATCGAGAAGGCGGCGACGGTGGAGCGGGTGCGGTTGTGGTCGGAAGGAGAGGATAATTTTGAAGCGCGCCTCGAAGAGATTTTGGCTGCTCGTTAGCGTGGCGGCGGTAGTAATGGTGGCGGCGATGCAGCACCGGCGCGTGAATGAATTAACGCTGGCGAGTTTGCGGCCTGGACGCGACAAGGTACCCGCCGCGGCGAAGGAATTCCGGGACCTGGAGCGGGACCCGGCCGTCACGGATGCTTACGTGTGGGGCGACATTTGCATGCATCGCGAATTGCGAGTGGAAGCGGATGCGAGCGGCGTAGTAAAGACAGTGACAGTCGGGTCGAAGTACAAGCCGGAGATTATGGCGAAATGCGCGGCGAGCGTGATGGAGCCGAAGCGGCTGAAGCTGATCGCGAGCGGCCACGGATTGCAGCTGGGCGACGCCTGCGGCCGAATCGAAGAAATTTACGGGAAGGCGGAATCGCGGAGCCCTTCCGTGCAGGGCAGCGACAAGTTAGAATTGTATTTATACACATTCGATTGGGCTGGGCCGGATGTGCCGCAGGTGATGGAAGTCTCCTGCGACGCAGCTACGCAAACGGTGGCGGAAATCACGCTCGCGGCGGCAAGCCTTTAACGGGACCTCATGAAAAAATTCATCGTATGCGCAGTCCTGGGTGCAGCAGCGCTGGGCGCGTGGTCGTGCGGCAGTTCTTCACCGAGGCCTGCTGGCGGGGCTGGCGCCAGCGACAAGGGAGCGCAGAATAGCGCGGCGACTCCTGCTTCACCGGGCGCGCCACCGAGTGCGCCTGCCGCGCCGGCTGTGCCGGACGACATACAGAAGGCCGCTGAAACGGCGCTTGGTTCCGAGACCGAGGTGCTGCTGTACGGCGACTTAGCGAAAAATGGCTCGCGGCAAATTCTGGCGGTGAACCGCATGAAAGGCACGCCGCAGGCGGCCATGCCGGGCACGGTGATCACGCGCGGCGTGGTCCTGGAAAATATCGGCGGCACGTGGAAAGAAATTTTGCGCTGCGACGAACATCTGGAAAATCCCAAGGGATTTTTGGGCAATATTCCACTGGCACCGGTGAATGGCTGGCGCGTGCAGTACGAGCAGGACAACGACAAAGGACTGCTGCTTTATTTCACGCCGGCCGCGAATCCCAAGGGCGCGCGAGCGCTGCCCGTGGAAGTGCGTTGGAACGCCAAGGTGAAGCGGTATCAATCCATGGACCGCAATTTTGAGAATTTTCTGTACGAGCTGCCTGCGCTCGAAACTCCGGAGTCGCAAGTTCGCCTGTGAGCGCCATCGCCCAACCCGCTGCAGTGAGCGCCGCCGCACGTCCGGCGAAAAAACCGTCGGGCTGGGACCATCTGAAGACGCTGCTTCCCTACGTCAATCGCTACAAGAGCATGACGGCGCTGGGGCTGCTGACGAACACGCTGATGGGACTGGTGGGCGCGTTCCCGCAATTGATTATCGGGATGATCACGGATTGCATCAGCGGCTCTGCGCACACGCTTTCGACGCTGACCGGCACGGCGCGGGCGGCGATGAGCCCGCTGCTGGCGCTCTACGCGCCGATGAACCGGCACGCGCTGGAACTTTTCTGCCTGATTCTGGTGGGCATCGTGTTCGTGAAGGGATTTCTTTCGTTCTGGACACGCTGGATATTGATCGGAGTGTCGCGCGAGATTGAATACGATTTGCGCAATGATTTGCTGGCGCGATTGGTGGAGCTCGAACCGGAATTTTACGTGCGGAATCGCACCGGGGATTTGATGTCGCGCGCGACGAACGATTTGAACGCGGTGCGCATGGTGCTGGGCCCGGGAATCATGTACAGCGCCACGACCATCGTGACGATGATCGTGGCGGTTTTCTTCATGGTGAAACTCTCGGCGAGCCTGACGCTTTGGGTGCTGCTGCCCGTGCCCGTGGTGGCGCTCGCGGTGCGCTATTTTGGCGAGACGATTCACCGGCTTTCGGAGCAGATTCAGGCGGCGCTGGGGACTTTGTCCACTCGCGCGCAGGAAAACCTGACGGGCATTCGCGTGATTCGCGCCTACGCGCAGGAGAAACCGGAGATTGAAGCTTTCGATGTAGCGAATCGCGATTACGTGAATCGCAACATCAAGCTGATTGCTACGTGGAGCTTGTTCTTTCCGTTTCTCACCGCGCTGATTGGGATCACTTTCGTGATTTTGCTGGGCAAGGGCGGGCGCGACGTGATTGACCATCGTTTCACGGTCGGCACCATGTGGGCGTTCTACTGGTTCCTGGGTCAGCTGGTGTTCCCGATGATTGCGCTGGGGTGGGTGACGAATATTTTCCAACGCGGCGCGGCTTCGATGGGGAGGCTGAATTACATTTTGCACGCGAAGGCGAGGATTGGGGATTTTGCGAGCGGGATTTCGGAGAGCAGGAACGGGGATGGTGCTGGTGCGGTCGCGGGCCGCAACGGCGATTCGGCGCGAACTGCGGTGGCGACGAACGCGCCGGCAGCGGCGGCGGAATCTTCGATTCGCGGCGAGATTGACTTTCGCCATTTGACTTTCACTTATCCAACTTCGCGGAATGAAGATGGAACCGGCGGCGGGCCGGTGCTGCGCGATATCAATTTGCACGTGCCGGCAGGCTCGACGCTGGCGATCGTCGGACCGACGGGGAGCGGAAAATCCACGCTCGCGGCGTTGATCGCACGGCTGTGGGATGCGCCGCCGGGAACTTTGTTCCTGGATGGCCGCTCGATTCGCGATTACCCGTTGGCGGAAGTGCGGCGGGCGATCGGATACGTGCCGCAGGATACGTTTTTATTCAGCGATACGTTGCGCGAAAACATCGCCTTCGGCGTGAACACCGCCGCGGAAGAGCACATTTTGGAGGCGGCAGAGATTGCCAGCATCTCCGGGGAAATTCAGAGTTTCCCGCAGAGCTACGAGACGATGGTCGGCGAGCGCGGCATTACGCTTTCGGGCGGGCAGAAGCAGCGGACGTCCATCGCGCGAGCCGTCCTGCGCCAGCCGAAGATTTTGATTCTGGATGACGCGCTTTCCAGCGTGGATACGGATACCGAAGAGCGCATCCTGCGGCGGTTGCGCGACGTGATGCGGGAGCGCACTTCTATTTTGATCTCGCATCGGGTGTCCACGGTGAAAAACGCGGATCAGATCGTGGTTTTGCGCGAAGGGCGGATCATCGAGCGCGGAACGCATGAAGAATTGCTGGCGCTGCGCGGTTATTACGCGGATTTGAATCAGAAGCAGATGCTGGAAGAAGAGTTGGAACGCGAATGAGCGATTTCCGCGAAGAAGAGAAATTAGGCAAGCTCTACGACTCGCAGCTGACGCGGCGATTGATGCAGTATCTGCGCCCGTACCGGCTGCAGGTGGTGCTGGCAGTTTCGTTCACGCTGGGAATCACGGCGCTGGAAATTGTGGGGCCATTCCTTTTCAGCGTGGGCATTGACCGGTACATTATTCCCGGATTTGACGGATCGATCGCGCGAACCGCCGCTGTGCTGGGGTTGGTTTGGGTCGCGGCGGCGTATGCTGGCTCGATTCTGGCGAGTTTCGGGCTGCAGTACGTGCAGGTACGAATCATGCAGTGGGTGGGGCAGGAAACGATGTACGACCTGCGCAAGGAAATTTTCGAGCATCTGCAGCGTTTGCCGATGAGCTTCTTCGACCGCAGCCCGATCGGGCGGCTGGTGACGCGTTCGACGACCGACGTAGACGCGCTGAACGATCTGTTCGCGTCGGGCGTAGTGGCAATGCTGAACGATTTCGTGCTGCTGATCGCGATGGCCGTGTTTTTATTCAAGTGGCATCCGAAGTTGGCGCTGGCGACTTTTTCGCCGCTGCCGTTCATGATCCTGCTCACGTATTTTTTCCGGAATCGCGTGCGTGATGCCAACCGGCGGATTCGCACGGCGATTGCGCGCATTAATGCGTTCTTGCAAGAGCATGTGAGCGGTATGGCCGTAGTGCAGCTTTTCAACCGCGAGGAGAAATCGCGCGCGAAATTCGCGGAGTTGAATCACACGCACATGGTGGCCTACAAGGATGCGATTGACGCGTTCTCGTTCTTTTATCCGGGCGTGGAATTCCTGAGTTTTTCGGGCATCGCGCTGCTTTCGTGGGTTGGGGGAGTAAGCGTGATCGCAGGGACTTTGCGGGTCGGCGTGCTGGCAGCCTTCATGATGTACGCGCTGCGTTTTTTCCGGCCGATCCAGGACTTGAGCGAGAAATTCAACATTTTGCAGAGCGCCATGGCGGCTTCGGAGAGGATTTTCCGGCTGCTGGACGAACCAGTGACGATTTTTTCGCCGGCGAAGATTCACGCGCTGCCAGCGCCGCGCGGCGAAATCGAATTTCGCAACGTGTGGTTCGCGTATCACGGCGGCGCGACGCCGAAAGAGGATCAGTGGGTGCTGCGCGATGTCTCCTTCCGCGTAGAACCGGGGCAGACTCTGGCGATTGTGGGCCACACTGGCGCGGGGAAAACCACAATCATTCAATTGCTGCTGCGTTTTTACGATCTACAGCGCGGCGAGATTGTGCTGGATGGCGTGGATATACGCGAGCTGGACGTGCAAGATTTGCGGCGGCTTTTTGGGATCGTGCTGCAGGACCCGTTCCTTTTCACGGGCACGTTGGAAACCAACGTGAAGCTCGGCACCACAACGATTGATCGTGCGAGCACGGAGCGCGCGCTGCGCGAAGTGGGCCTGGGCGCGTATCTGGATTCGCAGGCGGCAGGGGTCGAAACGCCGGTGACGGAGCGCGGCGCGACTCTTTCGGTGGGACAGCGGCAACTGGTGAGCTTTGCGCGCGCGCTGGCGCACGATCCGAAATTTCTGATTCTGGACGAAGCTACTTCCAGCGTGGACACCAAAACGGAGTTGATGATCCGCGAAGCGTTGGATCGTTTGCTGAAAGGGCGCACGGCTGTGGTGATCGCGCATCGGCTGAGTACGATTCAGCACGCGGATCGCATTTTAGTGTTTCACAAGGGCCGGCTGCGCGAGCAGGGATCGCATCAGGAATTGCTTGCGCTGCACGGAATTTATTACCGTTTGTACCAGCTCCAGTATAAGGAGCAGGAGTTGATCGCCTCCCTGCCCAGCGGCAATGCGCCGGGATTTTCGCAGCCGCTGCCTGCCGATGACTGACGGACGTGGGTCGGATGCGGCTCGGGCGCTGCGGACGCTGCAAGACGACGGCAAAACCTGTACTTCAGCGGCTGAAGTCGCTCGATTCTGGCTAGCTTATGTCGTGGCTCAAGCTACGACCTACAAAGATTTTCAGACCCTCTCGCCGCCTCTAGAACTTCCACACTTTCCGCCGCTCAACTCTGCGCCCCGGTTTTGGTCCACGGAAGCTTATTCGCTGTACGAGCGTGAGCTGGCGCGATGAGCGAGCGCCAGGTGCTGATTTCCGCAGGCGAAGCGTCGAGTGATATGTACGCGGCGCGGCTGGCGACGGCGCTGCGCGAGCGGACGGGCGCGAAATTCTTTGGCATGGGCGGGCCGCGCATGCGCGAAGCGGGCGTGGAGTTGATCGCGGATTATCACGAAGTAGCTGTAGTGGGCATCACTGAAGTGCTGCACAAAATCCCCACGGTGATCGGGGTGCAGAATCGGCTGGCGCGCGAAGCTGCGAAACGAAGCGCGCTGCTGGCGATTCTGGTGGATTCGCCGGGAACGCATCTGGGCGTGGCGCGGCGACTGAAGAAAGACAAAATTCCGGTGGGATATTTTATTGGGCCGCAGGTGTGGGCCTGGCGTGCTGGCCGCGTGCGAGTGGTGAAGCGGCTGGTGCAACGCATGGTGGTGATCTTCCCGTTCGAAGAAAAAATCTATCAGGATGCGGGCGTGCCGGTGAATTTTGTGGGGCATCCGCTGGTGGATACCGTGCGGCCTACGATGTCTCGCGCGGAATTTGCGACGCAGAATGGTTTGGATGCCGGGCGACCAATTCTGACGATTCTGCCGGGCAGCCGGCCGAACGAGATCGCGCAGAATTACCCGCGGGTGATCGCCGCATGCGAAAGGATCGCGCAGGCGGGAAATGTGCAGTTTGTCCATGCCGCAGCGCATGGGTTGAGTGCGGAATTTTTCGCGCGTTACGCGAAGCCGGGCATCGCCATCAAGCGCGTGGAAAACGCCACATACAATGCGCTGGCTACGGCCGATTGCGCGATTGTGGCGAGCGGCACTGCGACCGTGGAAGCCGCGCTGCTGGGGACGCCGATGGTGGTGGTGTACCGGGTGGCGCCAGTAACTGCATCCATTTTACGGCGCATGATTCGGACGCCGTTTATTGCCATGGTGAATTTGATCGCGGGCCGGCTGGTGGCGCCGGAATTAATTCAGGATGATTTCACACCGGAATCGGTGGCACGCGAGGTGCGGCGGCTTCTCGATTCGCCCGATGCGCGCGCGGAGGCGAGGGCTGGGCTGGAGGAAGTGCGCGCGAAACTTGGTCCGGGTGGAGCGATCGAGCGCGCAGCGGACATTTTTGCCGGGATGATGTAACCTTTTACGAGGGGCAACTGGATTCGCGTATTTTGTATCTGAATGGATTGGGGTAGTCCCGTTACGAGCGAGGTATGTTTCTTGTTCAAATTCTTGCCCAAGTATGAGCGGCTTTCTGCCGCGGTTCCGGCCTTTCTGGCAGTGCTGATGGCGTCATTGGTGTGCGCGAACAGCTTGCCCGCGCAGACTCCGCAGGGATTTCCCTTCCGTGCGACATACTACGAAGTGGAAGTGCTGTTGCATCCCGAGGACCAGACCATTTCCGGGCAAGCCAAGGTGGAATTTATAGCGCAGCAGCCCGGCCGCACCGTGGTGGTGGAATTGCATCAGGATTTGCGCGTGAATTCGGTGAAGCTGCTGAACGGCGGCACGCTCGAATTTGAACGCGACAACCGCCTGCCCCTGCTGCTGACGATTGGCTTGCCGGACGTTGTGGCGCCGGGAAAGACCGTCACGCTGGTGTTCGATTACACCGGTCCGATTTCCAGCGAAGAGGATAGCCCGACGCGCGGCGTGCGTTTCGCTAACGTGGACAAGACCGGAGCGTACCTGCTGCTGCCGGCGCGCTGGTTTCCGCTGACGAACTATCCCACCAACCGCTACACCGGAAAATTCAAGATTGATGTGCCGGATACTTTCGCGGTGGCCGGCACGGGCAAGGCCGACCCGCCGACGATGCAGCCAGGAATCGGCCGGAACGCGTCGGGAACGGCATCGTATGTATTTCATTGCGATCATGCCGGGCCGGTGGGCACGTTCGTCGCGGGAAATTTGCAGCTGACGCCGGTGCAGTCCGAAGGATTCAACGTTTCGGTATTCACGCCTCCGGCGCAGGCCAGCACGGCGAATGCCTACGCCACTTCGCTATCGCACATCGTGAGTTATTATTCCGACGTATTCGGACCGCTAGACATGAAGGAAAACGATCCTCCGCTGACCATCGCGCAACTGCCGGACGGAACAGTGACTGGATTCTCCGCGCCGGGAGTGATGCTGATCAGCGCGCGGCAATGGGGCACGCGCGCGAACGACCGATTGCTTTCGCAACTGGCGGCGGAACAGTGGTGGGGCGATCGCGTGCTGGCCTCGACCGATTCCGATGTGTGGTTGACGGACGGGCTCTCGCGCTATGCGGAAGCGATGTACGCCGAGCAGAGCGATGGCAGCGCTGGTCTGCACAAGGCGCTGGAGGATTTTGCGGTGGGCGCACTGATGTATGAGGATACCGCGCCGATTTCACAGGCTGCGCGCCTGCAAACTTTCTCGAATGAATACCGGTCGGTAGTGGCGGACAAAGGCGCGCTGGTATTCCATATGCTGCGCACGGAACTCGGAGACGATGCGTTCAATGCGCTGCTGCGCGAGCTTTACAAGAAATATGACGGCAAGAACGTCAATCTGAACGATTTCGAAAAAATCGCGATGACCAAGATTCCGCCGCCAGTCAAGGGACAGCCGCCGGTGAACCTGATTTCGTTTTTTTCCCAGTGGCTGAATTCGACGGGCGTGCCGGAATTCAAGCTGGAGTACATCGTCTATCGCACGCAGAAGGGATTTAAGGTGGTGGGCAAGATTCATCAGGACCTGGACACTTTCCGGATGCCGGTGCAAATTCGCGTGGATACGGAAGGAAATCCGGAGCTAAAGACAATCCTGGTGACCGGGACGACGCAGCCTTTTGAGATTGAAACGTTTGGACGGCCGAAGCCGAACGGCATCTTGATTGATCCCAATAATAATCTGCTGAAATCCAGCCCGCGCCTGCGAGTGCACGCGTTGATTGCGCGCGGCGAAGGATATGCGGAAGTCGGAAAATACTACGAAGCGATTCAGGAATATCAGAAAGCGCTGGACGCGCAGCCGAGCAATTCGCTCGCCCATTTCCGGATGGGCGAGGCCATGTTCTACCAGAAGAATTACCAGGCCGCCGCAAATGCGTTTCGCGCGGCTTTGGGCGGCGATGCGGATCCGAAGTGGACGGAAGTCTGGAGCCACATTTACATCGCAAAGATTTATGACCTGCTCGGACAGCGCGAACGCGCGATAAACGAATATAGTCTGGCGCAGCATCTGGGCGACGACACTGCCGGAGCGCAGCAGGAAGTGGCGCGATACATTCAGAAGGCGTACACGGGTGACGATTCCACCCCGGCTGGCGGTGCTGCTGGTGCGACCGCACCGACAACTCCAGCTGCGGCTCCTGCCGCTAGCGCACCGGCGGCGGATCCCACGAAGCCGACGCTTAAGCGGCCGTCACCGGGTACGCAGTAGTATACGGGCGCTCGTGCACTCGCGCGGGCGTTCGGCGGGCGAGGCCATCGTTCAAAAATTTCAAGACGTAGCGGGATCTTTTATAGGGGATCGAGGCCGGACAGGCGCGGCCGTTCGATACCTTTGTGCTGGATGAGAATTTGAAAAGTTTCGCCCATGCCTTCGGGATAAATCAGCGTTTTGAAGAGTAGCCGGGCGCGGGCTTGCTCGATTTCGCTCATGGCAGGGAATTGCAGTTCGGCGAAATCGCTGTGGCGCGCCAGGCTCAATAGAAAATTTGATTGGGACGTGAGGCCAGTGCGCTGCAGTCCGGCTCGCGCGCCGTAGCGCTCGAGGGCCGTGAAATTGACGTGGGCGGTCAGGTCTTGCTGGCCGGGCGCGCGGAAAAAGTTTTCGCTGGCGCGATGTTTTTCGTAGGCCAGCAGGGTGCCGCGCATGTGGCGTTCATTGTATAGTTCCTGTGCTTCGTGGCCGTAGTCTATCGTGAGCACGAAACCGCAGCCAAGGCGTGCGCCCATTTCCGCGATCCAGGCGCAGGCTTCCAGGTTTACTTCCGCAAGCTGTCCTTCTTGGAGCGTGATGCCCTGCTCGGTGAGATATTCGGCTAGAGCGGGCGCAGAGAGCGCGCCGAACTGCTCGCACAAGCCGTTGGGGCCTGAGCCGGCGTATATTTCGCGCAGCTCGGCGCCTTCCCGCGCGAGGCGATGAACCGGCAACGCGTCGAAAAACTCATTGGAGAAGATGCAGCCACAGGGAATCGTGGCGGGCATGTCGGACACCATCGTGAAATGTTTGGCCGCGAGATGTCGCGCGAGCGAACCGGCAGCGGCGGCGGTGCGGCGGGAGGCAGAGCGCTCGACTGCCATGTATTGCAGAACGCTGTAAAATTCGGGAAATGAGTCCGCGGTGAAATCCAGAATTTGCGCGGCTAGCGCGCCCGTTCCCGCGCCGGGTTCTACGAGCAGAAATTCCGCGGGGCGCCCCAGCTGCTCCCACATTTCCTGAAACTGGCGGGCGAGAAGCCGCCCGAAGATGGGGCTGGCGTCCACGCTGGTGAAATAATCGCGGCGCGCCATTTGTTCGGCGCGCGTGTAATAGCCGTGTTGCGGATCGTAGAGGCACGCGTCCATATATTTCGCGAAGGTGATGGGACCCCAGGCTCGAATGTGCTCGGTGAGAATGGTTGCGAGCTGGGTGGGAGCGTCAGGCATGGGGCGCGCGGTGCTCACGGGCGGGCGTCAATTCACCCGCTGTGGATTGCGGGTAAACATTTCGATGATGTAGTCGTGGAGGCAATCGTACAGCTGCTTCTGAAATGTCCAGGGGAATTGGGTGTGCTCGATTTCGCGCGGGCGAAGCAGAAAAGTGTAGTCGTGGATCTCGGAATTTCTGGGTTTGTAGCGAATTTCGACTTCGACGCCTTCTTCCGCGGGGCGCGCGGCGAAATCGAACAGAGGATGTTCGTAGCGGACCAGCTCTGCTTGAACTTTTTCCACCAGCTGCTGGGTCATGGGCCTCGACTACACTTTCGATTCGAGCTCGGAGCGGACGCTTTGGAATGCGGCGAGCGCTTCCTGGTCGAAGAGAACGAAATAGATTTTTTGCAGCGACGTGGGGCCTTCCAGATGCTTGGCCGCTTCGCGCAGCATGATTTCCGCGCACTCGCGCATGGGAAAGCCGGCGATGCCGGTGCCGACGGCCGGGAACGCGATGGTCTTGAGTTCTTTCTGCGCGGCGATGCGCAGAGCGTGCGCGGTGGAACTGCGCAGGGATTGCGCGGAGGTGCGGCCGCCCAGTTGCATGCTGGCGGCGTGGATCACGAAGCGCGCCTTCAGATTTCCGCCGGTGGTGATGGCCGCGCCGCCGACGGGCACGGGGCCGATCTCGTCACATTCTTTTTGAATTTGCGGGCCGCCGCTGCGGCGGATTGCGCCGGCTACACCACCGCCGAGTTGCAGGTCGTTGTTGGCGGCGTTGACGATCGCGTCGGCGTCCATAGCGACGAGATCGCCCTGGAGGATTTCGATGCGGCCGGCGAGATTTATTTTTGGTGGCATGGGTGTTAACGCGTTCGACGCTTGCGGTGCTGGTGATGGAGCGCCGCTGGATTATTTTTTGCTGCCGTCACTGTTGTAATCATACACGCCGCGGCCGGATTTGCGACCCAAGCGTCCGGCGTTTACGTATTGCAAGAGCAACGGTGACGGCCGGTATTTTTCGCCGAGAGTCTTGTGCAGATATTCCAGAATATTAAGGCGAACGTCGAGACCCACCAGATCCACGAGCTCAAACGGCCCCATCGGATGATTGAGGCCGAGCTTGAGAGCTTTATCAATGTCTTCGGCGGACGCGATGCCCTCCTGAAGCATGTAGAAAGCTTCGTTGCCGATCATGGCGTTGATGCGGCTGGTGATGAAACCAGGTGAGTCGCGAATTACCACGACTTCTTTTCCCATGCGATGGCCGACGGCGGCGCACGCCTGCACCGTTTCTTCTGAAGTTTCCAGCCCGCGCACGATTTCCAGCAGCTTCGTTTTTGGCACGGGATTGAAGAAATGCATGCCGATGCAGTCGGCGGCGCGAAAGGTGATGGCTGCAAGCTCGGTGACAGAGAGCGACGAAGTGTTGCTGGCGAGGATTGCGTTGGGGCGGGCAAATTTGTCGAAGATAGTGAAGATTTCGAGCTTCACTTCCATTTCTTCGGGGACGGCTTCGATGAGCAGATCGGTTTCGCGGCAGACGTCTTCGACCGAGCTGGAGGTGGAGAGATTCGCAAGCGCCGTGGCTTCTTGTTCTGGCGTCACTTTGCCGCGGGTGACGCCTTCGTCCAGCGTTTCGCGGATGTACGCAGTTCCCTGCTCGAGCATTTCCGGCGAGACGTCTTCGAGTATGGTGCGATAGCCGCCAAACGCCGCGGCGTAGGCGATGCCGCGGCCCATGGCGCCGGCGCCGATTACGCCAATTGTTTTTACTTCCATGTATTTTTGTTGCTCCTAAGCCTGCGGCGGAAACAGCCTCGCGGCGTTGTCGTATAGGATTTTCTGCTGCGCCTGCGGTGAAATCGGCAAGGCGCGAAATTTTTCGATGTTGCCGCGGATGTTGGGCACGCCGGGGCCGGGCCAGTCCGTGCCGAATAGTACTTTGTCCGCGATTTCTTCGATGCGCGGGAAGGATTCCATCAGCTTTTGCGGCGGGATGCCGGAAATATCCATGTACATATTGGGGTGGCGGCGGACCAGGAAGAAGGCTTCGTTCATCCACAGAGGGCGGCCGCCATGGGCGAGGATCACGACCAAGTCGGGAAAATCTACACCGACATCGTCAGCGAGGATGGGCTGGGCGTACCCGTTGCGGGCGCCGGGGAAAATTGAGGTGCCGGTGTGAATCATCACGGGCAGTTCGAGGGCTTGCGCGCGCTCGTACATGGCGCGCAGCGGGCCCAGGCCGTTGCGATATTCGTTTGGCGCGAAAAGCTGGTGCGAGGGATGGACTTTGAGGCCGCGGATGCCTAATTTTTTGAGGCGATCCACTTCTGCGGCGACATCGGCGATATATTTCGGATGCACGGAGCCGAATGCGAGCAGTCGTTTCGGATCGGCGGAACAATATTTGGCGATCCAGTCGTTTACTTCGGCGGTGAAGCCGATTACGTCTGGGCTTACGTAGTTGATCAGGCCGGCGCGCTCGATTTCGGTGGCGTCCATGAATTTCAGGAATTCGGCGGGGCTGGCGGCGTATTTTTTCACCTCATCGTAATCGCGGCGGCCGCGTTTGATCAGTTCCAGCGCGGGGGGATTGACCATACCGTGCGGGTTGATGTGAACGTGAATGTCAATAATCGGCGGCAATTTCGGGTGCTCCAGATCCCTACGATAATAACGATGCTGTGCGGTTTCTTACAGATTGATTCATTACAAGCGGTCGATTTTCTCCTGGTTGAAGCCCAGGACTACGCGGCCGCCGGCTACGATTACGGGGCGGCGAATCAGATTTGGTTCGCCTACCATCATGCGGATGGCTTCGGCGCGGGTGGGCGGATGTTCTTTCATGTTTCTCTGGCGGTACAGCTCGTTGCGCGTGTTGAGAAATTCGCGGTGGTCGCGATCGCCGATTAATTTTTCCAGCTCGTCGGCACTGAGGCGTTCTTTATCGAGATTGCGGAAATGTAGGTCGAAGCCGTGATTTTCCATGTAGGCGCGGGCTTTGCGACACGTGGTGCAGGTGGGTTTCTGCAAAAATTGTGCCGACTTACCTTTTGCCTTTGCCCGTGCGGCAGGCTTCTTGGTTTTCTTTTTCGTCGTCATGTTCACTTCCCCGTCAGTAGCGCGGTACGCTGGGATCAATTTCCGTGGACCAGCGCTCGATGCCGCCCGTCATGGATTGGGCACCTTCCACACCTTGCGAACGGAGCCATGCGGCCGCGTCGAGGCTGCGCATGCCATGATGGCAGAAGAACACCACCTGGTCCGCACTTTCCAGGCGCTGCAAATTCGCGGGAATTTCGCCCAGGGGAATCAGCACCGACCCAGCGATGCGGGCCGTATCGTATTCCCACTGTTCGCGCACGTCGACGAAAAGAACTTTGGGTTCGAGGGCGAGCAGATCCTTCACTTCGCGCGGCGTGATTTCGATATTTGTCATTAGGTCTCCGCTCATCAGTATCCAAAATCCGCGGGTGCGGAGAAAGCGTGTTCTTTCACGGCCAGGGCCTCGACGCGGCTTGCGCCGAGGTGCTTCCAATACTCAGTCCGATCGGTCACGTGCATGATCCAGCGCGCCAGCCAGTCCTCGAAATCTTCTAGGCGGCGAGTTTGTTCATGATATTCGGTGAAAAAAGCGTGGTCTCGTCCGTAGTAGCCCTGGACGGGCGAGGGATGCGCGCCGCCGGGCTCGTGCACGACGGCTGCGACGAGGAAGCCGGGGATCAAGGTGCGATTCGGATCGGACGTAATCACGCTCGGCTCGACAATTTCTTCCGCCACCACAATTACTTTGCGTGCGGCGCGCGCGCCATCCACAGCTACGCCCAGGCTGCCCCAAATGTGCGCGTTACCCTGCGCGTCGGAGCGCTGCACGTGCAGGATCGCGACGTCGGGACGCAATGCGCGCACGGCTACCAATCTTTCTTCGCTTACCGGCGACGAAAACTCGCGCAAGTTGCCATTTTTCTTCACTAAATCGCTGCCCAGCGTTGCGTAGGTGGGCAGGAACGGAACACCGAGCGCTCCGGCATGCAGCGCTAGCGCCAGCGTGAAATTCGAATAGTCCACGACTTCCAGGCGCCGCGGGATGCTGCGTTCCACCGCGCGACGAAAACAATATCCGACGCCCGCGGAGACGTTGCCGACCCACGCAGCCATCACGCGCGACACGCAACCTGCCCCAATCAGCTGGTCGAACAAAATATCGGAGATGGGGCCGACGAGCGTGAGGTCGCGGCGGCTCTGGCGAATCAATTCGTGGCCTGCGGCGAACGGGATCATTTGTTCCAGCTGCGCGCCGAGCAGGACCATCGAACCGGATGGAACGTGGCTGGCGATGGCGTCGCGCATGGTGAGCAATTTGGATTCAGCGGCCATTTTATTTTATCGCGTCCAGAAATGATTGGGATCGAGTTCGCGCATCACGCCCAATTCCGCGTCGCTTGGCGGCTCGGTTTCCGTCAGCTCGTCTGCTACGCGCAGAGTCCAGCCGGTATTGGCGAGCACTTCTTCGACGCTGACACCGGGATGCACGGACGCAAGAAAGGCCTCGCCATCATGGCCGAAGCGCAGCACACCGAGCGTGGTGATGATCGCCGACGGTCCAGACGCTGGCGGCAGGCCCTGCCCGCGACGCCAACCTTTGCCAGTGCCAAATCCGGGCGATGTGATATGTCCGACGCGGTCGCACAGGCGCGGGCGATCGTGAGCGAGCAGCACTACCGTACGGCGCGCGAGGCAAGCGATGTCGCAAGCACCGCCCGAACCCGGCAGGCGCTGCATTTCTTTATTGCGATGGCCCCAGGTGGTATTAAGATTGCCGAAACGATCTACTTCGGCGGCGCCGAGAAAGCCTACGTCCACTCGGCCCTGTTGAAGGAGGCCCATTACGTCCAGCATCGCGCCGCATTGCGTGGCGCCGCGCAGATTTGGTGGATCGCCCATGGTGTAGAGAAGTTCGCTGGAGGGAGTTTCGCGCAGCACGCCATTTTCAAAGAGGCCGACGGCGCTTGGGGCGTGCGTGCGACGCGCCACGAGAAAGGCGAGCATCGGCAGACGCATGCCGACGAATACCAGCTCGCCATCGGCGATTTCACGCGCGGCGGCGGCTACCATCAGTTCGCCGAAAGTGTGGCCGCGAGCGGCGAGATTGGCTTCGGAGCGAGCCATCAGGATTGCGCCCTGTGATTTTTCAGAATGAGCCGCCCGCAGCAGGGATATTGCTCAGTTAATTTCTTGCGAATGGCAGCCTAGTCCTCTGAAACCGAATGTTCCGCGGCGTGGAATTTCCACCGTCGCGGCAGCGCGGAACGCGGCGCGGAAAATCGCCGACCGGTCAGTCTCGACGTCAATGCCAGCGTTAGTGCCCTTGGAAATTGGGTTTACGTTTCTCGATAAATGCGTTCAGGCCTTCCAGACAATCATGCGATTCGAAGCAATGCCGCTGCAGGCGAATTTCTTCGTCGAGCGCAGCTTCGAGGTCCTTGCGCTGTTCCTCGATCATGCGATGTTTCACGTCGCGCTGCGCGAGACCCGCGCCAGTGGCGATGCTTTCAGCGAGCTTTTTGGTTTCGGCTTCCAACTGATCCGCGGGAACCACGCGGCTGACGATTCCCATGCGCAAGGCGTCGTCCGCAGAGAGCATCTGGCCGGTGTAAAACAATTCGGCCGCGCGCGTGGGGCCTACTATGCGGGGCAAGAAATAAGTACCGCCAAAATCGGGGAACAGGCCGATCTGCGCGAAGGACTCCGCAAAACGCGCCTGATCGGAAGCGATGCGAATATCGGCCGCGAGGGCCAGGTTCATGCCGCCGCCGGCCGCCGCGCCATTTACGGAGGCGATTACGACTTTCGGCATCGTGGCGATGGCGATGGCGATCTCTTTGCCGGCCGTCACCAGAGCTTCCACTTCTTCCGTCGCTTTACGTTGGCGCGCATCGCGCAGCAGTTCCAGGTCTCCGCCGGCGCAGAAGGCGCGGCCAGCCCCAGTGATAACGACGCAGTGGACCGCCCTGTCCGCCTGCGCACCCAGCAACGCGTGCACCAATTCATGGGCGAGCTGCAGATTTAACGCGTTTAGTTTGTCTGGGCGATTCAGACGGATGATGGTGACTGCGCCGGCGCGTTCTACGGTTACGAGCGGAGCGGCGGACGCTGGCTGTGAAGTGGTTCCCATACTTTTTCGATCTCCCTAATCCTTTAGAGCCTTCAGCAGCGCCGCAAGTTTCTTGAAATATCGGGTTTTAACGCCGCGTTCGGTCCCGGCGTTCAGGCCGCTGGTGGAAGGCAGCACGAAAACCTGCGCGCCATAGAGCCTTTCCTTTTGCAGGCCCAGCTTGCAGGGGCGGCCAGTGAATTTCTCGTACACCATTTTGCCATTGAAGGCCACGACGCGAGGTTTCAAGTCCTCGAGTTTTTGCGCGAGCAGAACGCGGCCTTCGGCGAATTCCTGGCGCTCGATCTCCTCGACGGCGCGCGTAGGACGCTTCACCAAATCGGTCATGCCAATGCCGAATTCCAGGATGCGGCGGTCGTCTTCGTAGCTGAGCGGTTCCGGAATCACGCCGGATTCGTACATGATCGGCCAGAACTGATTGCCGCGACCAGCGTAGTAGTGGCCGACGCGCGCGGAGCGGTCGCCGGGATTGGCGCCGACCAGAATCATTCTCATTCCCTTGCGGAGATAGTCCGGCAGTGTGCGCATTCAGTCCCTTTGAAATTTAGCCCGTGTCTTGCCGCAGCCCATCGTAATGGAGCGATTATCCGCCAGCCATTGGCAAATCCGCAAGCATGGCGCGACGCATGTTGCTTGGCTGGAGACCCTTGCGACTGGGCGTTTGCTCCACGGCCTAGCGAAATTTGCAGCGCTAAATCGCTGAATTTCTGGGATTTGGCCGACGAGGATGCTGGGCGTGCTCGGGAAGGCGGTGATTTATGCTACTCTGATATGGAACTGATATGAGTGCTTCCAAACTAAATCCGTTGCAACCGCGCACGCCGCTCCCCTCTCAGGTGGTGAAGGACGACGAAGGTTCGCTCGTCGCCGCAGCCAAGGCCGGCGACATCGATGCGTTTGAGACGCTCGTGGGCCGCTACGAGCGCAAAATCTTCCGCCTGGCGCAAAACATCACGCAGAACAAAGAAGACGCCGAAGACGTGATGCAGGAAGCGTTCCTGAAGTCCTACCAGCATCTGAGCGAGTTCCAGGGGAATTCACGGTTTTACACCTGGCTGGTGCGGATTGCCGTGAACCAGGCGCTGATGAAGCTGCGCAAGCGCCGGCCGAATCAGGTGTCATTGGACGAAGAGGTGGACACCGGCGAAGATACGATGCCGCGCGAGGTGGAGGACTGGGGTCCTTCGCCCGAGGAACGCTACAAACAGGCCGAACTGGGCACGATACTGAGCAGCACAATTGCGGAACTTGAGCCTCCTTTCCGAATCGTTTTTCAACTTCGCGACATCGAAGAATTGTCAACCGAGGAGACGGCGGAGGCGCTGGGACTGTCGATTCCGGCGGTGAAGTCGCGGCTGCTGCGAGCGCGCTTGAAGCTGCGCCAGAAACTGAACCGTTATTTTAAACAGGGTGAGAATTCGTGAATTGCAAGAGCATCGTGAGGGAGATTTCGAACTACCTGGAAGAAGCGATGGAGCCATCGCTGAAAACCTCGATCGAAAAGCATCTGGAGAATTGCGAGGACTGCCGGGTGGTGGTTGATACGACCAGGCAAACGATTCAAATTTTTTGCAATTCCGAACCCGCGCCTTTGCCGGAAGATACGCGCGTGCGGCTGCGCGACGCGCTTTTCAAGCATTTGAATAAACTGCGCACCGGGCCGCGGGCTTAAACTCCACGCGCTTCTGCAGAGCGAGCATCTTTTTCCCACAGCGGCACCTGCCGTCCCATTCGCTTTTCTCGAGCTATTTCGTAGATCCTGCCTGCCACGACGATGTCTTCAATCGCGATCCCATTGGATTTGAATAGCGTGATCTGTTCGGGATTGCTGCGACCGGGAGCCTTTCCTGCGACGATTTCGCATAGGTCGGTGACGTTGTCCCAGCGGCGCTTATCGTCGCCATACATTTGAATCAAGTCACCGGCCTCGATTTTGGATTGCTCGCGGGAATCGGCGGCGATGATGTCGCAGCGGCGGACGGCCGTGCCGTCGAGCTCGTGTTTCTGCGGGAAATTCGCGCCGATGGCGTTGATGTGCATTCCGGGGGTGAGCCAGCTGCCGTCCAGTACCGGCTCGGTCGAGGTGGTGGAAGTGACGATGATATCAGCGCCGCGAACTGCTTCCTGGGCGGACGCGACGGCCACGACCGGAAAGCCGAGCTGCGCGGTCATTTCTTTGGCGAAGTTTTCCCGATGCTCGGGGGTGCGGCTGAACGCGCGGACCCCGGTAATGGTTCGCACCAGCGCCAGGGCTTGCAACTGCGTGCGCGATTGCAATCCGGTGCCGATGATTCCAATTTTGCTGGCATTGGCGCGAGAGAGCAGCTTGGTCGCCAGCCCGCTAGCCGCGCCGGTGCGAATCTGCCCAAGATAATCGGCTTCGATCAGCGCCAGCAGCTCGCCGGAATCCACCTGGAATAGCGGAACCAGGAACCGCAATCCCACCTTCGCACTGGTATAAATCTTCATGCCCATGTAATTGCCCGTGCCATCGGCCGCCGCCATGTAATGAAGATAGCTTTTGCCGGGAATGTGCAGGCGCTGGCGGGAATGTAGCAGCGCGGAGCCGTCGGCAAGGCGGCGAAAGGAATCTTCGACGGCTGCGAGCGCCATGGGCATGGTGAGGATTTGCTGCACGTCCGCTTCGGAAAGCAAAAGGGCCATCAGACACACCTCGTTATTTCAGAACAGCAATCATAGCGCGTGAAGGGGGAATCTCAGAAGGTGATGCGGTAGCGCAGCACGCGCGATTCCGGCGCGTCGAGGACCAGCAATTCGCCGTGGGGGCTGACGGCCAGCGCCGGAGCTTGGCGCGAGGCTTGACCGAGTTCCGGCGCGAGATCGATGTCCGCTTTTGCGGCGCCATCGGCCGTGGCGGCGATGTGCAGCATGCGCCCACCGGAATCCATCACGAACACGCAATTGTTCCACACCGCGAATCCAGCGCCGGGATTCCACGTGGTGCCGGTCGGGCCGGGAGTGATCTCCGAAATCAGGTGGCCTTCGCGCGTGAGCTTCATGATGCCGCCGGAGGGAGTTCCGAGGTACAGAAAATTGTCGGGACCTTCAACGAGCGGGCCGAAGGGGTGCGTGCCGGGGAAAGTTTCGCGCGGCTCCCAGGTCTGCACCAGGCGCATGCGTGGCGTGTAGCTGAAAACTTTGCCCGCATGCGGGTCGAGCACGTGGATCAAGCCGTCATCGCCTACAGCCGCGCTGAGTGGATTTCCGGCGAGCGGACGCGTGCGCAGGCGCAGCTCACGATAAGCATCGCCGCTGGGCATGAAAATGAAGACGCTATTGCGCACGGGATCGGTGACGTAGAGCGCGCCGCCACGGTCCACGGCAACGGATTGCGGATGATTCAAGCCGTCTTGCTGGAAGGAGAGCAGCGGCTTCCCTTCCGGCGCAAATTTGGAAATGAAGGCGCTGGCAGCATCCACGATGAATATGTCACCCAAGGAATTCGTGGCAATGCCGGAGGGCTGCTGCAATTGGCCCGGTCCATTGCCCGGGGAACCCCATTGGCCGATGAAGTGCAGCGTGGGCGCCAGGGAAGTCTGCGGCGGAGGCACGGGCTGGGAAGTGGCTTGCGAGCAGCCGGACAGCACCACGGAACAATATAGAAGCAAGGCTGCACCGAAAATCGCCGCACGATTCGCCATCTAACAAATTTAGCGCATTCGGCGGCGGGCGCGGCTGCAAATGATGGCGGATGAAACGCGGTGATTAATGGCTGTGCTTGCGCGGTTTGGCAGCGTTGCCATCTTTCGCCAGGCGAACTATGGTCTGATGCATCTGGTAGGTGCGGCGATCCGCCGCTCCGTTGCTGTAATCCAGAAAGGTAAAAGTGAGGTCGGCTTCGGGGCCTGCCGTCTGCGATTTTAGAATCGGAAATTTGCCGCACACATTGCTTTCGACGAACGCGGTCTCGTAGCGCTCCTTCTGCTTGCCCCAGGTGTACACGCGCAGTGCGGTGAAATCGCAGGGCTGGCCCTCGGGCCCGTGCGTGCCGAGCAGCAGGTATTGCGGCATGGGTTTTCCGGCGCTGGATGTGACGCGGTTCAATTCCGTCCAAGCCACGATACGCATTCCGGCGGAAGTCGCGTAGTCGGGCAGGGGCGCCGGAACATCCAGTTCGACGAAGCGGCCCAGCATCCATCCCGCCAGGATGGTTTGGTCGGACATGTGCGCGCGAACCAGCCACCAGTCTTCTTTTTTCGGCTCGGGCTTGGCGTCTGGATTCGCCTCTAACTTGGCATTCGCCTTGCCCTTGGACTTGCGGTCCTTGGATTTGCGGTCGCGGGATTTACGGTCGTCTGGTTTGCGATCGTCTGGCGCCGGGGCGTCGTCCGAGGACTCCGACCCCGGGCTGGAAATGGACGCGGCTACGACTAACTCCGGCTGGCGCGCCATCATGTCCAAGGGAATGTCTTTGTTCAACTGGCGGACGCGCGGCGAATCGCGCCCCGGTTCGATGTGCAGATTGCTGAGAACCCTGGTATGGCCGCGCGCCACTAGCGGCATCGTGGCCGACTTTGCTTCCAAATCTTTCAGGGTTTCCCACAGATCCGCGGACAGCAAATCGTTTTCCTCGATCCAGCCGACGACTCCGGCGGCCGTGCGCACCTTCACCTGATTTTGAAATCTCTGCAGAACTTCCAGGCGATCTCCGAAATTGACGGTAGTGACGGGTTCGCGCACTTGCGCCGAAGTGCTGAATAAAGTGACGCTGCGGCTGCCGGCATAGGCCGTTTCCAGCGGCGGAGCGGAATGGTGATAACGAACGTAGAGCGCCACCACCAGCACCAGGAGCAGCGCGGAACCCAACAGGACTTTCCGAATCACGGACGAACTCCCAAACTAACGCTCGCCGCGCGCACGATGCAGACGGGATTGCTTCCTGTATTTATTGGTTTCGATAGCGGCGTCATATGAAATAGGTGATTAAAGATTCTACACTAACCGCGCTACGCAGCCCTGCAAGGGCCCTGCGGAAAGTTTCCATGCGCCCGGACGGGAGCCTTTTTCTGTTCTGGTACAATGCGGAACACGCGGCGAGAACAATCGCAGAGCAGCCGCGGAAGGAGTGAAATGCAGAGCCTGGAAAAATTAAAGCCGCTGGCCCTTTTGCTGCTGCGTTTGGGATTGGGAATTATTCTGGTGTATCACGGCTATCCGAAGCTGTTTACGCACACGCACGAAACCATGCAGGGCTTCGAGCACATGGGATTCCCCGGTTATTTCGTTTATATCGCGGGAGTGGTGGAATTTTTTGGCGGATGCCTGCTGATCGTGGGGTTGTTCACACGGATTGCGGGATTGCTGGTGGCGGGCGAAATGGCGGTAGCGCTGGTGAGGGTGCACGGTCTGATTTCAAACCCGATGAAGGTGGAAAACTATCAATTTCCCCTTGCGATAGCAGTGGGCGCGTTTACTTTGGCTGCGCTGGGCGCGGGCTTGATATCCATTGACCAGGCGATTTACGGCGAGCGGCGTGGATCATTTTCGCGCAGAGCAAAAGCTAAAGACCGCGACTAATTGCAAGCGCGCGTCGCCTGCCGTGCTCGATGCTTGACGCTCAACACCGCCAGCAACGCTTTCCGAAAAATCTTACTTTTATGCCGTCTGGGCAGAGCCGTGTCCGGGCGCGGATGGCGCGGCGGACTGGGCCGACACTTCCACCGGGATCGGTGGGGGCGCTTGCGGGATCACCAGCCAGGCGACGAAGTATCCCAGCACCGCCGGAATCAGCGGAAACGGGAAAAGAATCAGCACCACCCAGATCAGGCGCACGATGGTGGAATCCACGTCCAGATATTCGGCGAGGCCGCCGCAGACGCCGCCCAATTTGCAATCTGTCGAAGAGCGCATCAGGCGCTTCTGCGGACGCGGCGCGGCGCTGGGCGCGTTGATCTGCCGCGCGCCGCAGTAGTAGCAGAAATTCGAATATTCGGCGATTTCCTTGTGGCATTGCAGGCAATTCATGATTTTATCCTCCCGAGCGGTCGTTGCCCGAGCTTAATCCGCCTACTCTAACTATACGAATGGAGTGATGCAAAGGTTTCATGGGTTTCCCGACCGCCCGGCCTGGCGGCCAAGCTAATAGGTCATCAGGTCGCGGATGGCGCGAGCGATGTCCTCGGTTTGCGGCAGAATCGCGTCTTCGAGCTTAGGCTGGTAGGCGACGAACGTGTCGGTCGCGGCAACGCGGCGCACCGGAGCGGCGAGCTCGTCGAATAGTTCGTCCGCGATGCGCGCGGCGATTTCTGCGCCGTAGCCCCACGAGCGCGTGTCTTCGTATGCCACCAGGACGCGATTGGTCTTACGGACGGTTGCGGCAATGGCTTCCCAATCGTAGGGGCTGAGCGTACGCAGATCCAGAATTTCGGCGGAGATGCCGTTGCGCGCCAGTTCCGCTGCGGCCACTTCCGCGCGATGCACCACTGCGCCGTAAGTAATCACGCTTACGTCGGTGCCTTCGCGGACCATGCGCGCTTTGCCGAAAGGAATGGTGAAATCCGGTCCGGGATATTCCGAGCGATTGTAGGGCTGGCGGTACAGATGCTTGTGCTCGAGGAACAGCACCGGATCGTCGGAGCGGATCGCGGTGCGCAGCAGGCCGCAGACATCGAGAGCGGTGGAAGGCATCACCACACGCAGGCCGGGGATGTGCGTGAAGGTAACTTCGCCGCACTGGCTGTGATAAATCGCGCCACCGGTCAGGTAGCCACCGATTGCAACGCGGACCACGACGGGCGATTTGAAATGTCCGGCGGAGCGCCAGCGAATGGTGGCCATTTCGTTGCGCAGTTGCATCATGGCCGGCCAGATGTAATCGAAGAACTGGATTTCGGGGACTGGTTTCAAGCCGCGGATGGCCATACCGATGGAACGGCCGACGATATTCGCTTCGGCCAGCGGTGAATTGAAAACGCGTTGCGCGCCAAATTTCCGCTGCAGGCCCGCCGTGGCTTTGAAGACGCCGCCCTTCCCTTTTACCGTGGCCAGACTTTCTTCGCGGCTGCAATCGGCAACGTCTTCGCCGAAGACGACGATGCGCTCGTCGCGTTTCATCTCGTCCAGCAGGGTAACGGAAACCATTTCGACCATCGTTTTCGGATGGCCTTCTTTTTTCGGAGTGGCTTCGAAATCGCGAGAAGCGGGATCGACATCTGGCGAGTAAACCCACTTGTAAATCGAGTCCGGCGTCGGAAGTTCGGCGGCGAGGGCGCGATCGGTGGCGGCGACGATTTCGCGGTCCACTTCGGTTTCCAGAGCTTCGATTTCACTCTCTTCCAGGATGCCTTCGCGCACCAGGAACAACGCAAATTTCGGCAGCGGATCGCGCTGGGCCTCGGCGGAGCGCTCGGCTTCACATTTGTAAAGCTTTTCGTCGTCGGAGAGCGAATGCGAATAGGGGCGAATGACGTGCGCGTGGATCAGCGCGGGGCCCTTGCGGGCGCGGCAATGTTCGGCGGCGCGTCTGAGCGCGGCATAACTTTCCAGGGGCTCGGTGCCGTCACATTCCTCGACGTACAAGTTCGGATAATTCCGCACCAGCTTGGAAATGCTGCCGCCGGGAGTTTGCACTTCCACCGGGACGGAAATCGCGTAGCCGTTGTCTTCGATCAGGTAGAGAACCGGGAGGCGTTTGTTGCTCGCGGTATTCAGCGATTCGTAAAATTCGCCCTCGCTGGTGGTGCCATCGCCGGCGGAAACGTAAATAACCTCGTCGGAATGAAAGGCAACCGCGGCGCCCGCCGGAGCTTTGCGCGCCTGGTCGAAAGCCTTGGGAAATTTTTCGAAATAAGCAGAACATTCCGCAGCGCCGATGGCTTGCAGGAATTGTGTGCCGGTGGGCGAAGAGCGCGTGACCACGTTTAGTTCGCGATGGCCCCAGTGCGATGGCATCTGGCGGCCGCCGGATGCGGGATCGGCTTTCGCGCCGACTCCTTGCAACAGCATTTCGTAGGGCGTGACGCCCAGCATCAGCATCAGCGCGCGATCGCGATAATGCGGGAAAAACCAATCATACCCGGGTTTCAGGACCAGTCCGGCAGCGGCTAGAACGCCTTCATGGCCCGCTCCGCTGATCTGGAAGAACAGGCGGTTCTGGCGTTTCAGCTGGATCTCGCGGTCGTCGAGCCGCCGCGATAAAAACATGGTGCGATAGACGCGAATCAGCGTTTCACGGTCGAGGCCTTGATATTTGGCCGCGTCGAAGTTCGCAATTTTCGCTTTGATCTGGGTCGCCATCGGGCACTCTCGCCTTAGAGGTTTGCCGCGGGAATTAGGTACACGCCATTATAGCGAAATGCGCGGCGCTAAGATAAAAAACGCGCGGCACAATCGCCCCGCAACCACTGGAAAAATAGACAGTCATCAGGTGGCCGTTAGGACAGGGAGTCAAAGAGTTCGGCGGCTTCGGCAAATCCCGGCTGGCCCTGGCGGATGATTTCCGCTTTCGCGGATTTGAAAGGCTCTTCAGTCGGGATGCGATCCAGCCAGCGTTGGTGCGAGAGCTTTTCGTGGTCGGAGAAATCGAGGCGGACCAGGACCCGGACTTTGGCACTCGATTCGGCGCCGTCGGCTTTTGCTGCGGATTTCTTCTTGGAGGCAGACGGCCTCTTGGCGTCGGCTCCGGACTCGGATTCGGATGAATCGTCGGCTGCTTCGCGCTCGAATTTCAGGAGCATTTTTTTGCCGAGGCGGAATCCTTGCGTCCAGCCTTCTACTTTGTGGCGTGCTTGCTGCGCTACTTCTTCGTTGTTACCGAAATCGAAAATCAGAAAGTCATGGGCCATGGTTCATGTATAGCAAAATTCGGTGGGGGATGGCTAGGGGCGGGACGTAGTTCCCAAGTGTACGGAGGCGGAACGGCAAATTCAAAGGCATCGCAGATCTACACAGATGAACACTGACAGAGGCAAAGGAATGGAAATTATGGGGCAAGACTGTTGTTGCGTGCGCCGAAACCGCGTGGTAGCCTCAGCGAATAAAAGGCGAAGGCCCACGGATGGCGGGAGCTTGGCAATTTCATGGGGGGAGGTGGTGATGGCCGCGTCTGAACCACGCTTGGCGGGGAGTTTGGCAGGAGGACTGGCCGTACGGCCTCGCACGACCCTGGAGACGGTGCAGGAGGCTCTGGGAGCGCTCGTCGCGCGCTATCGCACGGACGAGGTGCTGACTGCCGTGCGGCACATCCCAGCGCGCGAGGCGCAGTTCCGGGTGATGCCAGCATGGGTGCGTCCTGAGCTGGCCGCGGCCTATCACGCCAAGGGGATCGAAAAACTCTATACGCATCAAGCGGCGGCTGCGGAACTGGCGCACGCGGGAAAGGATTTCGTAGTGGTGACGCCCACAGCTTCGGGTAAGACGCTTTGTTACAACTTGCCGGTGTTGAACGCCGTGTTGGAGAACGCGGATACCCGCGCGCTGTACCTCTTCCCCACCAAGGCGCTGGCGCAGGATCAGCTGGCGGAACTGCACGACCTGGCGAAGCGGCTGGATGATTGCTTCGGCGTATTCACCTATGACGGCGATACGCCGAGCGACGCGCGTCGGGCAATCCGCGAGCGCGGCCATGTGATTCTGACGAATCCGGACATGCTGCACACCGGAATTTTGCCGCACCACACCAAGTGGACGCGCGTATTCGAAAATCTACGCTACATCGTGCTGGATGAATTGCACACCTATCGCGGAGTTTTCGGCAGCCATCTGGCGAACGTGCTGCGGCGCCTCGCGCGCATAGCGGAATTTTACGGCTCGAAGCCGCAATTCATTTGCTGTTCGGCGACGATTGCCAATCCGGGCGAGCTCGCGACGCAGCTGATCGCGGAGCCGGTACAGGTGGTGGAAGAAAACGGCGCGCCGGCGGCGGAGAAACTCTTCGTTTTTTACAATCCGCCGATGGTGAATCGCAATCTGGGAATTCGCCGGAGTTATTTGAACGAGACGACACGCGTGGCAAAGGAGCTGCTGGCGCGCAAGCTCCAGACCATCGTGTTCGCGAATAGCCGGCTGCATACCGAAGTGCTGCTCACTTATTTGCAGCAGGCGAACCGGCCCGGTCCGGGAGAGCCCGAGCCGATTCGCGGGTATCGCGGGGGTTATTTGCCGGGGGAGCGCCGCGAAATCGAGCGCGGGTTGCGTGATGGACGAATTCGCGGCGTAGTTGCCACCAGCGCGCTGGAATTGGGCATTGATATTGGTTCGCTGGATGCCAGTGTGATGGCGGGATATGCGGGCTCGATCGCTTCTACATGGCAGCGCGCGGGGCGCGCTGGGCGGCGAAGTGGGACATCTTGTGCGGTGATGGTCGCGTCTTCCGCGCCGCTGGATCAGTTCATCGTGCAGCATCCTGATTATTTTTTCGGGCGCTCACCAGAGCATGCTTACGTGCAGCCCGACAATCTGGAAATTCTGGTGAACCATTTGAAGTGCGCGGCGTTCGAGTTGCCTCTCGCGCCTGAAGAACGCTTCGGCGACGTGGATTTGCCCGGCCTGTGCGAGCGGATGACCGACGCGGGATTCCTGCATCGCAGCGGCAGGAACTGGCACTGGGTGCAGGAAGCTTATCCGGCAGATACGGTGAGCCTGCGCTCTGTGACTTCTGACAATTTCGTGATCATCGACACCACCGGCGGAACGAACGCGGAGGAAGACGGCGAGCCGGAGGTGATTGGCGAAGTGGATTTTTCATCGGCGCTGGCGACCGTGCATCCCAAGGCGATTTATCTCCACCAAGGGCAGCAATATCACGTGGAGCGGCTGGATTTCGAACAGCGCAAGGCCTACGTGAAGAGCGTCAACGTGGATTACTACACGGATGCGATTCGCTACACGCAGGTCCGCGTGCTGGAAATTGCGGAAGAAGAGCCAATCGCGGGTCCGGCCGCGCGGGCGCACGGCGATGTGCGGGTGCGTTCGCAAGTGGTGGGATTCAAAAAGATCAAATTTTTCACGAACGAAAATATCGGCGCGGGCAAGCTGGAGCTGCCGGAAAACGAAATGCATACGACGGCGTTCTGGATCACGCTGGAACGCAAGCTGCTGGCTGAACTGCCTTATGCGCTGTCCGACCGGCAGAACGGAATCCTGGGGCTACTTTACGCGATGGCTTCGATGGCTAGTTTGCTGCTGATGTGCGACGGGCGTGATCTGGGTACCGCGGTGGGTGAGCGCCCGGCGAGTCCGGGGATTGAGATGGAGTGGCAAACATTTTCGGCGACGCTTGCGAATCCGGCGGAAATGAAGGAATTCTTTGAGCCGAATTTGTATTTGTACGATGCCTATCCGGGAGGGATTGGTTTCAGCGAACCACTGTTTCGCGTGCACGACATTCTGTTGCGGAGGACGCGGGAGTTGATAGTTGGTTGCCCGTGCGAGAAAGGGTGCCCTTCTTGCGTCGGACCTGCTGGAGAGAAATGCGAGAAAACGAAGGAAGCGGCGCTGGCGATTCTGGAGCGGGTATGCGCGTGAAGAGCATTGTTCGAAGCCCGCGAAAGGAGCTCACGTGATTGCGCGAATGTGGCATGGCACAACGCCCGCAGCGAAGGCCGACAAATATTCCGAGTTTCTGAACGCGAGAGCGATTCCGGATTACCGCGGCGTTCCCGGAAACCTGGCGGTTTATATTCTTCGCAGGGGCGAGGGAGATAAAACACACTTCGTCACGCTCACGTTATGGGAGTCGCTGGAGGCGATCAAGGGCTTCGCGGGGGATCCGGTAGATCGCGCGAAATATTATCCCGAGGACCGCGATTTTTTGCTGGAATTCGAGCCCAAGGTTCAGCACTGGGAAGTCGTGGGGAGCGCGAAAGCGTGACGACGGATGGAGCGATCGTTTGACGACGAGTGCAAATGCGCGATTCGAGCGGCTGGCGGCGCTTAAGCCGGCAAGGAAAGTCCGTGCCGTGGGCGATGGCGCTGCGGCGGAAAGTGTCGCTGGCGGCGCACGCGGATTTTCGCCTGCGCTGCCTGATGGCGCGGAGCGGCTTGCGGAGATGTTGCAGGCGAAGGCGTTGAGCAACTCATTTGGCGAGCATCTCACCGTGCGCAAATGGTTTTCGGAGGCGATTGGGTGCGCGCCACCGGAAGGTTTCGTGAACGCGGAAGCGCTGCGGCTGCTCGCCCCGGGGGCTTGCGCGGAAGTGGCCGACCCGCGGCAATGGCTTTTTCTGGACACGGAAACGACGGGCCTGATGGGCGGAACGGGGACTTACCCGTTCATGGTTGGCATTGCCTGGTGGGACGCGGGCGGCTTGGAAGTGGAACAATTCTTCATGCGCGAACTGAGCGAGGAACATGCGCTGCTGCTCACATTGGCAGAACGCATGGCCGAACGCCCAGTGCTGGTCACGTTCAATGGGAAATCGTTTGACTGGCCGCTGCTGGAAACACGTTATCGGATGACGCGAAAAATCAAATCCGTCGAGCCGCGCGCGCATCTGGATTTTCTGCATCCGGCGCGCAATTTATGGCGCGTGCGGCTGGGATCGGTGCGCCTGGCGGAACTGGAAAAACACGTACTGGGATGGCATCGCGGCGCAGACTTGATTTCGGAGATGATTCCGCAATTTTATTTCGATTATTTGCGCGGCGGGCCGCCGGAGCCGCTGGTGCAGGTCTTTTTGCACAATCAAATGGACCTGCGCGGCCTGGCGGGGCTTGCCAGCCGAATTGTCGCAGTGCTGGCTGATCCGCAGGTGGATGGCAAGGACGGGCTGGAACTTTTTGGAGTTTCGCGCATTTGCGAACGCCGCGGCGACATGGCACGAGCGCGGAAACATTACGCGCAGGCGCTGGATGCCGCGCTGCCCGCCGAAACAGATCGCGCTGCGCGACGATCACTCGCGCGCCTGGCGAAGCGCGAAGGCGATTTGCCGCTGGCGCTGAAATTGTGGGAGAGCATCGTCGGGAATTCGCGCGAAGGGCTCGAGGCGTACAAACAACTGGCGATTCACTACGAGCATCAAGCGAGAGAGCCACAGCGCGCGGCCGTGCTGGTGCGCAAGGCCCTGGGTGAGCTGCGGCCATCCAACCGACACGCAGGGCTAAGCGTAGCGCTGCTACGGCGTTACCGGAGCGATTTCGAGCGCCGGCTGCAGCGCTTGGACCGTCGAGCGCGCCCGGCCAAAATGGACGGTGAGAGCCTGCTGGACCCCTTTAAAACAGAGTCGCGGGCGCGTGACTAGGAATCCAATGTTGCAGAATTCGACAGACCGGGGCGAAGGGAGTTCTAATGCCAGAAACGGATAGCGCGGCGGTAAGCATGGCGCGAAGCTCGGACGTGGAGGCCAAGGATATGAGCGCAGTAAGCGACCCCTACATTCGCGAACAACTGGAAAAACGGCGCAAGGAATTGAACGCGGTGATCGCGTCGCCTGATGCAGCGGCCCCGGCAGCGTCGTTACTGGCACTTCTGGGTGAAGTGGATACCGCATTGCACCGGATGGACGACGGGACGTACGGAATTTGTGACGAGTGCCATGACAGCGTGGAAAAAGACCGGCTGCTGGCCGATCCGCTGGTGCGGCTCTGTCTGGATCATCTGACGAGCGACGAACAGCGCGCGCTGGAGCGCGATCTGGAACTGGCTTCACGCGTCCAGCGCGGATTGCTGCCGCGAACGGATCTGCGGCACGGCGATTGGCTGGTCCACTACCAGTACAAGCCCGCGGGAATGGTGAGCGGCGATTATTGCGATTTAATTCCTCCGGCGGCCGCGGATGGCGAACTGGTTTTCTTGCTCGGTGACGTGGCCGGCAAAGGCGTGGCCGCTTCCCTGCTGATGACCCACTTGCATGCAATGTTCCGCAGCCTCGCGGGTGTGGACCTAGCGCTCGATAAGCTGCTGGAAATGGCCAACAGCGTATTCTGCCAGAGCACGATCGCGGGACAATATGCCACGCTGATTTGCGGACGCGCCGGGCAACGCGGCGAAATCGAAATCGGCAGTGCGGGACATTTGGCCGCGCTGCTCATCGCGAAAGATGGCGTGCGGCAGGTGTGCTCCACGGGCGTGCCGCTGGGAATGTTTTCCAAGAGCCGCTACACCATTCAACGCGTGCACATGGAGCGCGGCGATAGCTTGCTGCTCTACACCGACGGAATCTCCGAAGCGGTGAATGATTCCGGCGTGGAATATGGCGCGGCCCGACTTTCCAGTGTCGCGGGCGAGCGGCATGGATGGGTGCCGCAGGAACTTGCGGCGGCGTGCATGAAAGATGTGCAGGGATATTCCAGCGGCAGGAAGCAGACCGACGATCAGACGCTGATGGTGGTGCACCGCGCGGATACGGTGCAGCTTTCGCTGAACGATTAAATTAACATTGCGCGAAGTTATTGCGCGCCGATGTGGCCGGATTCGACCGAAGCCGGCTGCCGCGTGATGGACGCGGGCGCGGCTGGTACGCTCACGGCCGGGGGCGCCGGGTCCCAGCCGATTGCATGATCGATTTTGTCGAACGTTTCGCGCGACGCGCTTTCCACGGTGATGCACTGCGTTGCGACGCAGCGCAGGAAAACTCCGCCGGATTCAGACTGGAACTGAAAAAAGTTGGGGCGGCGAAAGAGTTCCGTGCGCGTTTTATATTTATGTTCCAGCGCCTCGCTGTACTGGCCGAAGAAATGTGCCGCGTCATCCGGATTATCGAGCGCCAGGCGGAACACCAGCGGAGTGGACTTCGTTTTGGCGTCCTCGAACACCGCGTAGCGGTCGCCTTTCCACCCCGGTGAAAGCAATTCCGCGCGATTTTCGTCCAGCAGCTGCTTCAGAATTTCCCCCAGACCGAATTCTCCCATGGTGTTTTCTTCCAGCAGCTTCCAGTCAGGCGGAACTAGCGCTTTCCATTCCGGCAGCGTGACCACTTCCGGTTTCACGCCGTGCAGGTAGAGATCAGGATGCAGAATCTGCTGAGTGGAAACCGGCGGATCCTGAAAAATCAGATGGAGGTCTTGCCAGCCAGTGTGCGCCTTCAGGAATTGTTGTGTGAAGCCGGTGCCGGCGAGGTACGGAAAAAGCAGCTCATCGCGAATATAGAGAGGAGCTTTCGCGAGGTTGGGGTCCTTGTCCATTTCACTCAGGGCGCTGGCGCGAATCAGCAAAGTGACGTCGGGAACGTCGCGCACGCTGACTTTTTGGTCGAGCATTTCGTAGTCAACCATGGCGGCCATGGCGGAGCCTTCGCTAACGGAATCGCGCGCAAGTTCGGCGTCGTCATTCGGGCGCGCGGCCTTGATCCAGGAATCGATGTGGAAGGATTGGTCTTCGAGGGCGTGGGTGAGTTCGTGAGACATCACCGTGCGCTGCTCGTCCGCCGGAATCCAATTCGCGATGTAAAATTCCTTGGCTTTGGGGTCGTATAGCCCCGCGACCTGGTCGGTCAAAACGTCGAGCATGAAAGTATCGAGCGGAAAACCCTTGGGGATCAGGCCGAAAGCTTCCAGAGTTTTGTCGTCGGCATAGCGCTCGGAATCCTTTTTGTCCTCTTTGTCTTCGCGGATCAGATAATCGCGGACTTCCTGCTTGGAGCGGAGAGTTTTCTTGAGCGGCTCCTTGATCGGGAGCGCCAGAATCTTGCTCATCTGCGCCAGGACTTCGTCGGCGGCTTTGATGAATTCCGGACTGGAGGCTGGCGCGGCCTGCGACGAAAGTTTCGGCCGCGCTGACGCAAGCGACGTAAACGAAACGTCCGAGCGATCGGCAGCAAGCGCTACGCCGCACGCCAGTAGCAGCGTCAAGCCGGCGAACCGTTTGGCTGAGATAAGACGCTGCATTGGCCGAAACGATTTCATCCAATCCTCCGAAGGTTTTCGCGCAAGAACCAGAGTAACAGGTTCTGCGAGCTGGAACTTGCGCGCGCGGGCGTGTCACGGTGCGCGCGGTCCGCACCCTGCATGCTGCGGATTCTTAGGAACGCGTCACGCTCGCGCCGGCACGGTCCCCTTCCAGAACCACACCATCCCGCCGAAGCGCTGCTCTAGGGTGAGACTTCGCAGCCCGGCGTCGGTGAGCAAGCGGCGGAGATGACCTTCCTCGAAGCGGCGATTGAGTTGCGCGGAAGTAGCCCAGGCGACCAGCTTGCGTGTGTCGCGCGCGTTCAGACATTTCTCGCGCGCATAAGCCAGGATTTTAGTGACGGACATGGACGCATGGGGATCGAGCGAAGCCACGAATCCAGATGGACGCGTGACGCGCACCATTTCGGCAAGAGTTGCGGCGAGATGTTCCACCCAATAAACCACTCCGGTGGCATAGCAATAATCGAAGGATGAATCCGGAAACGGAAGTTTTTCCACGGGCGATAACTGAAAGTGCACAGAGGTGCGTTCACGCGTGGCGAGCTTTCGCGCAATTCGTAGCAAGCTGCGGCTGCGGTCCACCGCGGTTACATCGTATCCACCATGAGCGAGCAGGCGAGCCACATGACCGGGCCCGCAGCCGACGTCCAGAACTCTGATCGTGCCGTGCCCGTTGCCAGAAGCCGGCAACTGCAAGGAACGGAGAAATTCGCGCCGCAGGTCCGCCTCGGGGCCGGTAGCGAGTTTGCGCGCGTAATATCCGGCGCCTACTTCGAAAAGCAACCGTTTGATTGGATCGCGGAACCGTGAGCGCACCGGCGTATTCACCTTGGTTCGATGCTAACAAACGGGCGCGGGGTTTCCAGAAGATTATGCGGGCAGGGGCGGGACCGGGCGGTTATGCCGCGGTGTGGACCAAAGCTTCTGAAACAACCAAACCCAGGATCGCGCGCAAATTGGAACAGAAAAGATCGCGGAGATATGGCGGCGTGCCGAAGGGAACGAACAACCGGAACAGGTCCACTTCCAGCCAGCGCTGCGCGATTTCCGCCGGCGGAGCTTCCATGCCTGCGAAGCACATACGCAAATCCCACTCCTGCTGCTCGAAATTATTTTCCAGCACTTTCTCGAAAAGTTCTTCGTGGCAGTAGAGCAGGGATTGATGAACGGCGGGCTCGGAGTATGCGTCCTGAAGAATGGGATGATGATAGCGACCGGTATAAATGTCGCGCAGCATGGCGACGTGCGCGAGCCGTCCCAGCGCGGTGGGGATGGATACCAGCCACTGGGAGACAAACTCTTCGATGATTCGCTGATTCTGCGCGAAGCGTTCAAGCGATTCCACGCCACCGCCCTCCCGAACTGCGGGGCTTGTCACGAGCCACCCCAGTCCACCGCATTGACGGGGATGTTACTCTTAGTGAACGTAACCGTCAACGGTAATGTTATAAATGGCAGTCTAGAACCGGGCCCCGTGAAGCCAAAAGCATCCGAAGGCGAGATGTCCGATGAATGTGCTGGCGATTTGTGGCGTGATGGCCGGGGCGATTGGCCTGGCGAAGTTGGGGTGGGCGGCCTTGAAGCCGCTGCCTGAGGAACTGGGCGGACGCCACCAGGATCGGATGGAAGATCTTCTGGCGCTGCACGCGCAACATTTTCCGCAATTGCGGCAAGCGCTCGCTACGTTGGACGCTGACTACGTGCGGCGCAAGATGTCCGGAGAAATTGAGCGGCACTTGCACCAGGAGCGCCGGCGCGTCGTGGAGACCTTTTTGTCAGGACTGGCGGAAGACTTCGGTCGGCTCGAGCGCCTGCTGAGAGTCGTGCGGGAAATGTCCCCCGCGGAGCCATGGATTCATCAATTCCAGCGGGCCGGCCGGCGATTCCGATTCCGCGTTAACTACCGGATCGCATCACTGCAAATCCAGTCAGCAAGGCTGCAATCAACCAATCGATTGGCGCGACTCACCGAGCTCGTCGGAAATCTTTCGGTGCAAATCGAGGCTGGCATGGCGCGGCTAGACCCGTCCCCGAGCGGCCAATCCTCGCAGAGGAGTCGGCGGTCACCGGTGGATCCAGATTAAATAGAAATCGCGTGCTGCGCTGCGGCTTAGGGTGCGAGTTACGTATGAAATCCGGCTATTGTGCAATGCAGCACGCGGGTATCCGATTCGTCAATTAGGCATTTCCGGCCCGTGGGCAGGCCCTATAATGGAGACTCTTGGGGGCCCCCATCGTGGAAACGGAAAAGATTCTCGTGGTGGATGACGAAGAGGCGATTCGCGAGGTCGTTTCGACTCTGCTGGAAGCGCAGGGCTACCAGTGCACCGTGTGCTCGAACGGACGCATGGCCCTGGACGCCTTTCGCAAAGACACTTTTGACCTGGCTCTGAGCGACATCGTGATGCCCGAGATGGACGGGCTGAAATTATTGGCCGAACTTCGCAACGAGGATCCCGATGTACCGGTGATCATGGTCACCGCCATGCACGACATTTCCATTGCGCTGCAGGCAATTCGCGCGGGCGCTTACGACTACATATTGAAGCCGTTCGAAAAAGATCAACTGCATCTGAGCGTGCGGCGCGCCTTGGAACATCGCCGGCTGGTGATGGAAAATCGCACCTATCAGAGCGACCTGGAACATCTGGTGGCCGAGCGCACGCAGCAACTCTCCATCGCGCTGCAGGATCTGGAGCAATCTTACGATTACACGCTGGAGGCGCTAGGCGGCGCGCTGGACGCCAAAGATGCGGAGACCGAAGGGCACTGCCAGCGCGTGACGGCGTTTACGATCACCATCGCGCGGTCCATGGGCGTGGATCCCGGATTGCTGCGCCACATCGCGCGCGGCGCTTTTCTGCACGACATCGGCAAGATGGGCGTGCCAGACAGCATTCTGCGCAAGCCCGGGCCTTTGACCAACGAAGAACGCGAAATTATGCGCAAACACTGCGAGATCGGTTTTTCGGTGCTGGAGCGGATTCCCTTCTTGAAAGAAGCGGCGGAAATTGTGCTGTCGCACCAGGAATGTTACGACGGCTCAGGGTACCCGCGGAAATTGAAAGGCGAACAGATTCCATTGGGCGCCAGAATATTCGCGGTGGCCGATACGCTGGACGCCATGATTTCGGACCGGCCTTATCGCAAGGCGCTGCCGATTTCCGCGGCGCGCGCGGAGATACAGAAATTCTCCGGAAAGCAATTTGATCCTAAGGTTGTGGAAGTATTTCTGTCGCACCCGGACCGGGTGTGGATGGAATTGCACGAAAAGATCGGAGATCCTTTCCGCATGACGGAGATGAAGCCCGCCTGAACGGCCTTTTTGTTCTTTGTCGTTTTTCTCGGGCTCGTGGCGCAGTTCCCTCCGCAGTCTTGCGCGCTGCGCGGCACGTAGGTATGATTCCCTCGCAACCACCACGGGAGAGGTCTTCATGGCTCTGATACCCATTAAAACGGCTTCGATCACGGGATATTGCGACTGCATCTGCGGCTGCTACGAACTGGCAAGCCAGCGCGATGACGAAACCGGCAAGGGCTATTGCCCGCGCTGCGCCAAAGAGCATCTCGAAATGAATCGTGGGATTGGAAAGCCGCAACCGGTGCCTTCCAAGATGCCGGAGCATACCGGGCCGGACCTGAAGATTGGAATACCGCAGACGGCGGATCCCCCGGGCCGGCTGCGTCAAAGCTGAGTTTGTTTGCGATTCTTCTTGGGCGCTAAAACATCGACAGCAGCAGTTTCACTCCTGCCGCAAATTCCTCCTCGCGCGCGATCAGACTTAGGATCAAGAATCCTTCCGACGGGAAATCGTAAAAATGACCCGGATGCACATAGATATTTTGTTGTGCCAGTAGGTCAATGGCCAGATCTTCGTCCGAGCGCGTCGCAGGGACGCGCAGCACGGCGTACCAGCCGGCTTCGACTGCCCGCCGCGCGCAGGCTGGTTGCGTTGCGAGTTGCCGATCCAGCTCCGCTAGATTTTTTTGTGCGCGCTCCAGCAATTGCTTCTGAAATGGATGGCGTTGTTCGAGGAACGTGGGGATCGCCCACTGTACCGGCGCGTTCATCGAAAGATAAGTGTCCGCGATGATTTCCAGGCGTGCTAGAGCTTCTGATTCCAGTTGCTCCGGTCCGCTGGTGACGAGCCATGCGGCCTTCATCTGCGGCAGCCCGGAAATTTTGGATAGGCCGCTCATAGTGAACGTCAGGCCGGCGGTATTTTGCGCGAAGCTGAACGGCGCGTTGCCTTGCAGCGCGAAATCCAGGAACACTTCGTCCGCGACTATCGCGAGACTGCGCGCCGCACAAATTTCATTCAGTTTTTCCAGTTCATGCGGCTTGGTGAAGTGCCCGGTGGGATTATTGGGGTGCACGACGATCACGCCTCGCGTACGCGCGGTAATCCCCTGCTGCAAAGCGTGAAAATTAATCTGCCAGCCGTAATCGTAATCGAGCGGATAGCGCACCAGCTTCACATCCTGAATATCAGCGAGGAACGCGAAGAGCGGATAGCTTGGCTCGGGGATCAGTATTTCGTCGCCAGGATTGCAGAGCGCGCGAAAGACGAAGGTGTAGGCCTCGCTGGTGCTGGTGGCAAGGATGATGCTGTCGGCCGGCACCTCCGCACCGCGCGCCTCGTAGTATGCGGCGACCGCTTGCCGCGCGCCCAGCAGTCCTCTGGGGCCTGGGTCGTACGCGAGGCTGGCTGGATTCGCAAGCGCCTCAAGAATTGCGCGACTGTCGTAATCAAATCCACATTCGGTGGGATTCGAAATCGTGAGGTCGAGCAGCGGCTTCCCTGCCGCGCGATGCCGCGCAAGAGCCTCGCTCAGAGGATTGGCCTTCAGATTCCAGTTGGTGCGATCGGCAAACACTTCGCTGCTGCCCCCGGTGTGACTGACGAATTATAGGGAAAGCACGGGGAAGGAACAGCGAAATCCATCGCGCGCTTCTGGCGCAGAGTTTACATCTCCGTTACAAGCGAAAAGCCGAACGCAACTATAATCATGCTGCGTAGGTTGCAAAATCCAAAAGGAGCTAACCGATGAAAAGGATCGTCACTGCCGTCGTCGGGCTTCTCCTGCTGCTGATGCTCGCGGGGCAATTTTCCGCCACAGCGCAGGAAGATGCCATTGCTAAGACGAACTTAAAGGTAGGAGACGTGGCGCCGGATTTCACGCTGCTGGCGAACGACTGGAAACCGGTGAAGTTGAGTGATTTCCGCGGCAAGAAAAACGTCATCCTGGCGTTCTACGTTCTCGCCTTTACCGGTGGTTGAACCAAGGAATTGCAGGCCTATCAGGCTGATATGGCCAAGCTCGAAGCAAGCGACACCGTGGTACTGGGAATCAGCATAGACAGCCCCGCAGCAAACGCCGCATTTGCAAAACAGATCGCAGTTACGTTTCCTCTGCTCAGCGACATGAACCGCAAAGTCCTTACCGCGTATGGAATTTTGAAACCATACGATGTGCAAGGGGACAAGTATGAGTGGGCGCAGCGAACCACCATCGTTGTGGACAAAGAAGGAAAGATTCAGCACGTGGAACAGGGCGACGGCGCGGTGAATCCGAACAGCGCAGTGGCCATCTGCACCGATTTGCACAAACCCAAAAGCTAGTAACACAGCGTTCGGCGTCAATCGCAGCGGCGGATGCCAAGTTCGCTTGGCATCCGCGGCTGCAGCCCCACAACGAATGGTGTTGGATCAGCGCGCGACGTTGCGGCGATGGTAGATCAGGGCAAAGATGCCGACAAACAGGCTGATGGCAGGTATGAACAAGAGCAAAATGCCGTGGCGCAGCGCGGCGCCGCCTTGCGCGCCGGAAGCGGCCGCGCCCTGGTAGCACATAGCGCAGCTTTGCGCGAAAACGTGGGGCACAGGCAGCGCAATCAGAGCGGCGCAACTGCATAGAATCAGCGCCGCACGAATTAAAACGTCCTGCTTCAAATCATTCTCCTGCACTACCCAAATCTGGGCCGCAAAGCCGCCACTGAATCGCCCGCACGCGCGCGCGCCGCGCTCGAAAACCGCATCAATGGGGCCGCAGCTGCATTAGCCGAATGCTATCCGGAAAGAACATGATCAGCATCATGCAAATACAGAACACCATCGCGGGTATCAACAACAGGAATAATCCCAGCCGCTCGAACCGCATATGCATGAAATACGAAATGATCAGGGCCGCCTTGATGAGCGAGAGGCCCACCAAAATCGTAATCATGATAGGGACTGGCAGGCGCAAGTAGGCCAGATAAACTTCCACGATCGTCAGCAGCAGCAGCCAGACCCAAACTGTAGCAAACAGTTTGGTGGTGCCTACGGCGTGCTCGTGCGTGAGCTCGGCGGTGTGTCCGTGTGCGCTCATCGGTTCGCTCGCTCCTTGTCCTCGTTGTTACTTTGCGTTGTTACTTTGCGTTGTTACCCTGCTTCATCACTTCGGATTCACGCTCAGCAAATACACCATCGGAAAAATAAACATCCAGACCAGGTCCACGAAGTGCCAGTACAGTCCGCTGACTTCCACATGCTCGGCGGTGTACTTCCCTTTGCCGAAGCCCCACGCAATGATCGCCAGATAAACCACGCCGATGGTGACGTGCAACATGTGCAGGCCGGTGAGCCCAAAAAACGTGCCGCCGAAAAGCGGAGCAGCCGGATTGAAAGGGTTCTTCCACGGCGTAACGCCTTCGCCGAGCAGCGTGACCCACTCGGTGGCGTGAATCGCGACAAACAAAATTCCGCAGACGATGGTGGCATAAAGGTAGCGCACGGTCTTTTTGCGGTCGCCGTTGAACGCAGCATTCACGCCCAGCACCATCGTCAAGCTGCTGGAGAGCAGCACGAACGTCATCAACGAAGACTTCGCGATAGCCGGCCAGATTTCAAACGGCCTCGGCCAGTTCGGCGTCTCCAGCCGAACGTACGCATAACTGATGAGCAGGGCCGAAAACGTGAGCGAATCCGAAATAATGAACAGCCACATCCCCAATTTTTTCGAATTGATGGCGAAGGGCGACGCGCCGCCGGACCACGGCGATTCGACTATGCCTTCGAATTCCGTATCACTCACGCTTCACCTTCCCAGGTAGAGGAGTAGAAACAAGAAGACCCATAGCCCATCCATAAAATGCCAGTACATGGAAACGACTTCGATCGCCGTGCCGCGCGCCACTTTTCGCGTGGCTCGGAATTGCACATAGAGCAGCGCCAGAATTCCGCCGAGCAGGTGCGCACCGTGCGCGCCGGTGAAAACGTAAAAAAAGCTGCTGCTGGGATTAGTCGCCAGGAAAATTCCCTGCGCGGCGAGCTGGCGCCACGCCAGAATCTGTCCGGCGACGAAAAAAATCCCGAGAAACGTAGTAGTGGCCCACCAGTGACGAAAACCTTCGTCGTCTTTCGCGCTGAAGCGGCTGTGTGCGCGCGCCAGCGTGAAGCTGCTGGCTATCAATAGCAAAGTGTTGAGCCACAGGATGCGCGGGACTTGCAGTGGAACCCAGGCGCTGTTAGGCATGTCCTTGCGCACAATGTAAGCGCTGACGAACGCCATGAAGAACATCAAAATGCCCGCCAGCGCTATGAACATCCCGGTGATGTAGGCGCGCTGCGGAACCCTGGTCGCACCGGACGAGTCCCCACCGTCACCTCCATCGCCGCCGTTGCCGGAGAAACCTCCGCCGCCGGGACCTCTGTCGGAAGGAATCAGCTCAATTTCTTCAGTTACGATCGTGCCTGGCATTGCATTACTCCAAAGGTTGCTCGGTCCCTGGCAGATCCTGGCGTGCGGCCCGGGTCGCCTGCTGCATTATTTCACGCGCGCGACTTGCGACGGCTCGACCCATTGCGGGATGAAATCGTCCGCCGCACCGGGAACGCTGAATTCATACGGGCCGCGATACACGCTGGGATAGTGGCCGCCGAAGTTATCAATGGGCGGCGGCGAATCGGTGTCCCATTCCAGAGTCGTGGCGTTCCAAGGGTTCTTGGAAGCCTTCGGCCCGAATTTCAAGCTGTAGAAAAAGTTAAACAAGAAAAGCAGCTGCGCGGCGCCGGTGATGAACGCCGCAATGGTCATGAATTCGTGGACCGGCTGCAAGTGCGCCAGGAATCCGACAGCGGAAGCATCCGCGTAACGGCGAATCCCGCCCGCAATTCCGATGAAGTGCATGGGCATGAAGATGCAGTAAGCGCCGACGAACGTGAACCAGAAATGAATCTTACCCAGCGGTTCGTTCATCATGCGCCCGAACATTTTCGGGAACCAGAAATAAGTGGCGGCGAAAATTCCGAAGATCGCCGCGACGCCCATCACCAGGTGGAAGTGCGCGACCACGTAGTAGGTGGCGTGCAGCATGTTGTCCACGGCAGGCTGCGCGAGAAACAAACCAGAAAGGCCACCGGAAACGAACAGCGAAACGAAACCGAGCGCGAAAAGCATTGGCGATTTGAATTGAATCTGGCCGCCCCATAGGGTGCCGAGCCAGTTGAAGGTCTTAATCGCTGAGGGCACGCCAATGGACATCGTCAACACCGAAAACGCGAAGCCAGAATAAGGGCTCATGCCGCTGACGAACATGTGATGGCCCCAGACCATGAATCCCAGGAAGCCGATCGCGCAGATCGCATAGGCCATCGCGCGATAACCGTAAACCGGCTTGCGCGCAAAAGTGGAAAGCACGTGTGAGGCGACCCCCATGCCGGGCAAAATCGCGATGTAAACTTCGGGGTGCCCGAAGAACCAGAAAAGGTGCTGCCACAACAGAGGTGAGCCGCCGCTATGCAGCGTTTGCAATTGATCGTTCACTACGATGCCTGCGGGAATGAAGAAGCTGGTGTTCGCCGAACGATCCAGCAGGAGCAAAATTCCGCCAGCCAGCAAAACGCCGAACGCCAGCAAGCCCAGAATCGCGGTAACGAACCACCCCCACACGGTGAGCGGCATGCGCATCAGGCTCATGCCCGGAGCGCGCAAGTCAATCGTGGTGGCGATGAAATTCAGCGCGCCGAGCAGTGACGCGAGGCAAAACAGCGAGATGCTGACGATCCACATCGTCTGGCCCCAACCTTCACCGGGGCCGGTAATTTCGCCGAGGCCGCTGAGCGGCGTGTAACCGGTCCAGCCGCTGATGGGCGCGCCGCCGGGAACGACGAACGCAGCGAGGATGCAAACAAAGGCCAGAAACGTGACCCAGAAGGAAAGCATGTTCAAGCGCGGGAAAGCCATATCCGGCGCGCCGATTTGAATGGGCAGAAAATAATTGCCGAAGCCGCCCTGCGGCGCGGTGGTGAGCACGAAGAAGACCATGATCGTGCCGTGCATCGTCACCAGCGCCAGGTATTGTTCCTGCGACATCTGCCCGCCGCTTACGAACGGCAGTGTCGCGTTGGGCCACACCAGGTGGAAACGCATCAGCAGCGAGAGCACGATGCCGACGACCACCGCCGTCAGCGCCAGCAGGAAATACTGGATGCCGATGACTTTGTGGTCCACGCTGAAAATGTATTTCCGGATGAAACCGCTGGGCTCCGCCATCGGAGCGTGCACAGTGGATCCACCGGCGTGCGCGTGCGAACTCATGCGTGGCCTCCTGGGAATTGGTTCGGGTTCACTGGATGGTTCGTCGAACGAATCATGGACAAGATCACTGGCCCGCCGCCTGCTGCTTGAGGAATGTGTCGTAATCCGCGTCAGAGACCACGTTCAGATAACTGTGCATGCGCGAATGGCCCAGGCCGCAGAGCTGCGTGCAAACCACTTCGTACTGTCCAATCACGGTCGGCGTGAAGTGCAGCGGAATCACCATGCCGGGCAAGGCATCTTGCTGGATGCGCAATTCGCGCACGTAAAAATTGTGGATTACGTCTTGCGAGCGGATCAGCAAGTTGATTTCGCGGTTCACTGGAACTGTGAGCGTGGGAACTACGATGTCGTCTTTTCCTGCGGCATCATTCGCGTCAATTCCCAGCGGATTGCCGGTGGAAGCGCTTATCTGTCTGGGATCGAGCCGGCCGAATTTTCCGTCGGGACCAGGATAGCGGAAATTGAAAACGAACTGGTTGCCGGTGACTTCCACTTGAATCGCGTCCGGAGACGCCGGCGTGAAGCGGACTTCCGCCCAGGCTTTGTGGCCCATCAGTCCCAAGCCGAGAAAAAGAACGATGGTGGCGGTGGTCCAGACGGCTTCCAGCGTGTTGCTGCCGCGCGTGAAATGCGCTTTCTGGCCGCGGTCGCGAAATTTCCACACGGCGAAAGCCAGGCCGAGTTGCGAGAGGATGAAAACCGTGGCCGTGACAGCGAGAGTCAGATCATATTGATGATCGATCTCGGCGCCCACGGCGGTGATCGGCGCCGGCCGGACTGCCCAGGGAAAATTCGAGGCGAAAACGTAAACGGTGATGGCCACCATTATTACGATAATTAATGCCAGCAGGGCCGGGGTTGCCGCAGAACCGCTATTGCGCTTCCTGATCCGCATCGCTCTTGCTCTCCTGACCACGTTGGCAAAAAAGCGTTCGATAGGACCGTACACACAATTTGAAAACAGCACATCATATACAACGTGCCATGAATATCAAGGAGGATTCTGCGCAGTGTCTCGGTGTCAGGCTGGCGCGCGAATCAGGAGTTAATCAGGGAACCAAGATAATCGACACGCACTCCGCGGTTACGGCGCTACGTGGTTCCTCATGCGCCCTTAGCGCTGTGCGGGGCATGCCTAGAGGCCACGCGCGGCAACTGTTTTGGCGGGCGGAATTCGATGGTGACGTCCTGTTGAGCTTGGATGGGCCTATTGTTCAAGAGAGTGGGCTTGAAACGCCACAAGCGAATGGCGCTGATTGCAGCAGGAAGCAGCGAGAGGGACCCGCTGACGCGTTTTACGTCCAGCACTTGGCCGAATTCTCCGATGGTGGTGCGGACCTTTACAGTTTCCGACGATCGACGTCGCTCCCCCGGCCTTGGATAACGAGGCCAGACGAACGAAACAAGGTCGCCCGCTTGCAATCGAGCAGGCGCCTGAGCCGGTGCGCGCCCGCGATCAGGAGCGACAAGAACAGAAAGTTGGGATGTAATCGCGAACGAAGAGGAGGCAGCGATCGGTTTTTCCGGGAGAATCAGTCTGAATGGTTTGCTACTGCCGGCTGGGCCCGTGAAAAGGATTGTCGAGGGTGATGACAAGTGCGGCATCGCGCGTGTCGCAGGCATAACGTTGCGTGCTGCGGGACTTGCGGCCGCGCCAAGCACCGGGACGACTGGCCTTGGCGAATGCGTGGGCTGGGAGTCCGAGGGTGGCAGCGCATTCCGCGCGCCTGGTCTGGTCGAGCGGTCGCGGGCAGAACTGGTTTCGTTGTTATTGGAATCAGGGAACGGCGGGGTCGTTGTTGCGGAAGATGGTCCAATCGGCGCCATGCTCGGAGTCGTGTCCTCCGGTCGTGCTCCGACGGATTGAGCGGCTGAGCTTTCTGAGTGCGATTCTACCGGCGCGGGCGCCGGCGCCGGGCTGAATGAATTCACTGTGGGTGTAATGGAGGAATTTGCCACCGGCGGTGTCGAAGTTCGCGAAGCCGTTTCGACTTGGCGACTGACGAGTACCCGTGACGTGGGATCAATAGCCGCTGATGATTTCTGGGTGTCCCGGGGACGCAATCCGAGCGGGCCGCGTCCCGCTTTGAGCCCTACGGCAAGACTGATCAGCGCGAACAAAAAGATCAGTGCCGCGACGTGCAGTCCGGATAATTCAAGAATATATGAGCGTGACGAAGAGTTCTCGACGCGATTCGCTGACCACTCGGCCCTGTCGGCTAGAACTTGCGGTCCAAAACCGGGGGCGAAAGCCTCGTGGTCCACTCCTATCTGGAAATCTTCGACAAAAAGTGCCGGGGTTGCATCGCGAATCGGGGGCGTCACGAGCTCCGTTGGTCGAGATGCAACTTGCGCATTCAGTCTCGGCGCGAAGTGTTGGTCTTGCTCGGGGACAACACTCCCTATGGGTTCTTCTGAGACACTCTCAGGGGTTTCGGGGACGAGGCTCTGGACAGGCGCCGGCGTTAAACCCCCAAATTCCGAGGATGGTTTTTCGGATGCGATCCAATTTGCAATTTGATTGCGGGCCTCGGCGGTAAGATCAACAAATCGTATGCCTACTTGCTTTTTTGACTCCGCCAGCCACACAACCTGCGCGGAGACTTTGATCCTCTGCTCCACATTGGGCAATCGAAAGCGAACGTGCGGGAGGAAGCCGGCTACTACAAGAGAGTCCGCCGAGGCAACGGCCATGCCCGTCTCACTTATATTGAGGACAATGCCGCCATTGATGTCGTCGAGTGCGGAGTACGCGCAGGAGGCGAGCGTGGCGCGCATCTGAAGGCGGCGCTCGCGCGGGGTTTGAATCGTATCAACCCACGAATTGCGTTCGGTGTTTGGTGCCGCGGTTTCCGCTACCGCCGGTACGTCTGCCCGAACCTCGACCGGTACGCCTACCAGCACACCGGCTCGCTGTTCCGTTTTATTCCGCTGCGCGGCTTCTACGAGTGTCGCCAGTTTGCCGCCCGCCTTCCAAAGTGCGTCGAAGACATCGCCAACATTCTTCGGGTTAAACTGAAGTTGCCGAGCAGTGAGAGTCAATCGGATGCTGGCGTCGATTTCGTCCTGCTGGCTCTTGGAAAGATATCGCTGCAGGCCAGAATACAGTGCACCGCTCTCGTAATTTTCTCGCCACTCAACCATGGCATGCAGACGACGACTGGCTTCCTTCTCCGATTCTTGTTCTTGCTGTTCTGCTGCGCCTGATTCGGAGCAGACCTGCCCGCGACCGCGAGGTAATGCCATGGTTACTTCTGCCAAGCTACCGCACAATTCCGTAACCTTGTTGGAAGGTAACGATGTCTTGCGACAGACCCACTCACCGCGCGTTTTGTCGAATTCGACCGTCGCGCGATACTCATCTGTTTCGTATTTGAATATCGGCAACGGTTTGAGCGGTGGCCACCGACCGGCCAGAAGTACTGTCATCTCGGCTTGTTGCACCGGAGACGTTAATCCAGCAATGTTGGGCCTAAGGGCGGGCAGGTCCATATCGTCACCTCTTGCAGCCCACTTGGTGTGGGAAGACCCTTTCCTGATCAACTTCCCTTGTTAGCTATCGTGACGCTCCTGGGTATGGTCGATTCTGAACCCCGGGCAGCCGGATTAGTTGCGTCCCCGGCTTTGACAAAACCTCGGGGCGGCGATTTTCTGAGCTAAAACGCGCAATGCAGGCTGCAGATGGCTTGCGTTTCGAGGGTGTAGTGCAGCATGGCTATGATACGGATTACAATAGACATAACAGAGCTGAGTCAGCATCCACATGGGTTGTTACAGTGTTAGTCAGGGCGTGCGCGGCGCCCTAGGTTGTTGGCACCCGGCAAGGAATCGAGGAGCTGGATATTGCCGAGAACGTTGCGGAACCAAAGCAGTTGTGCCCGTGAAGCATCGCGTGCTCGGATACTGACCCACGTCTGAATTGTTCGGGTTGTGAAAACCGTGCGGAGCAAGAAACGCGCGCGATGGGTGCGGCTTTTGCACTTGCGCGAAAAATAATCCGGAAAGCCTGGATTTTGGTGCGGTCGAGTGGATTCGAACCACCACGGTATTGCTACCGCCAGCCCCTCAAGCTGGTGCGTCTGCCAATTCCGCCACGACCGCATTCTGACGAGGACGTAACCGAAGTATAGCAGAAGCCCCTATTTCTTAGGAGCGGGGTTCTGCGTTGGTTGCTGGCTCGGCGCCGGTTGCTGCTGCGCCGGTGCGGGCTGCTGTGCCGGCTGTTGCGTTGGCTGTACCGGAATCTGAATTGGCCCAGGCTGAGCCGGCTTCGTGGGAGCCGTGCCGGATTTCTGTGTCTGCTCCAAGACCGATCCGCTGCTGGTATTCACGTCGCTCGGGGCGCGCTTCACGGAGAGCGTCAGCGACGTCATCATGAAAACAATGGCGCACCAGGTGGTGGCGTGCGAAAGAAACGTGGCCGCGCCGCGCGGACCAAAAGCCGTCTGGCTGCCTGCGCCGCCAAATGCTCCGGCCAGATCAGCGGCCGAACCGCTCTGCAGCATGATGACAATGATCAGCACGAAGCAAACCAAAACGTGCAGCGTCACCAGAATGAACAACACGCGCCAGCCGACAGCGATTAGTCCAACAGCTATCAGCAGCGCCAATCCCCATTTTGCCCACGACGGCATTGCTAACTCCCTGTGTGCGAGGCGCACTTTCCGAGCGCACCCGCGGCTATAAAATCCCTGCAAAATCCAAAATCAAAGCTCAGAAATTCACGATCGCCGCGAACGACTTCGCGTCCAGACTCGCTCCGCCCACCAGCGCGCCATCAATTTCCGCTTGTGCCATCAGACCCTTAATATTGTCGGGCTTGACGCTGCCGCCGTAGAGGATGCGGATTCCGTTGGCCTGCGCGGGCGAAAAAACCGAGGCGGCAAGCTCTCTGAGGTAGCGGTGAGCGTCCGCAGCCATTTCGGGCGTGGCCGTCTTGCCGGTGCCGATCGCCCAAACCGGCTCGTACGCAAGGAGGATACGCGAGAACTCGTGCTCGGTCAACGCGTCCAGGCCGCCTTCAAACTGCCGTTTCAGTATGGAGTGCGTCAGGTGCGATTCGCGCTGCGCGAGGCTCTCTCCGACGCAGACGATCGGTGTGAGCTTGGCTTCCAGCGCGGCTTTTACTTTGCGATTCACGGATTCGTCGGTCTCGCCGAAAAATTGGCGGCGCTCGGAGTGGCCGATAAGCACACCTTTGCAGCCAGCGTCGTGAATCATGCGCATGGAAATTTCACCCGTGAAGGCGCCTTCGCGTTCCCAGTAAGCGTTTTGCGCCGCGATGGCGATAGGGCTGCCATGCGCAGCTGCCGAGGCAGTTGCGAGCGATGTGAATGGCGGCGCGACGATGATGTCGCAATCCGGAGTCGCGGACACCAGCGGCTTGAACGCCGCGAAAAACGCGCGCGTTTCCTCCTGCGTCTTGTACATCTTCCAATTTCCGGCGATTACTGGACGGCGCAAGGGATTCTCCTGAAGGCGAGCTTAGCGCGGCAGGGCGTGATTACGTTATTCATTATTTGTTGGTGAGCGCTTCGACGCCCGGGAGCTTTTCACCGGCGAGAAATTCGAGAGAAGCGCCGCCACCAGTTGAAATGTGCGAAATCTGCGAGGCGAGGCCGGATTGTTCCACAGCCGCGACGGAATCGCCGCCGCCTACAATCGATGTAGCGCCCTTGCCGGATGCTGCGGCCACGGCGCGCGCGATTGCCAGCGTGCCTTGCGCGAAGGCTGGCTTTTCAAACATGCCGAGGGGCCCGTTCCAGACGATGGTGTGCGCCGCGGCGATCTCCCGGCTGAATAATTCGATCGTCTTGGGGCCGATATCCAGTCCCATCCAACCTTCGGGAGTTTGCGCGATGTCCGTAACACGCGTCTCCGTGGAATCAATGGATTCGGCGAGCACGTGATCCACAGGCAACATCAGCCGGAATTTGCGGCGCTCGGCCTCAGCGAGGAGTTCGCGCGCCAGCTCTAGCTTGTCATTTTCCACCAGCGACTTCCCTATCGGCAGGCCCTGGGATTTCAAGAAAGTGTAAGCCATGGCGCCGCCGACGAGCATCCCGTCGGCGAGCTTCATCAGATTCTGCACTACTTCGATTTTGTCCGAAACCTTCGCGCCGCCCAGGACTGAGACGAAAGGACGATCGGGCTGCGAAATCGCCTTGCCGAGATAGGCCAGCTCTTTTTCCATCAGCAGGCCGGCAGCGGACTGGCGCACAAACTTCGTGATGCCGACGACAGACGCGTGCGCGCGATGCGCCGAGCCGAACGCGTCGCAGACAAACAGACCGTCGCACAGCGCAGCAAGCTTGCGCGAAAATTCCGTGTCGTTGGCTTCCTCTTCGGGATGGTAGCGGACATTTTCGAGCAGCAGCACTTCCCCATCGCGCAGAGCTTTGCTCTTCACCTCCGCTTCGGGCCCAATGCAGTCCGTCGCGAACGCCACCAGTTTGCCGCCGAGCAATTCCTGCAATCGCGCCGCGACCGGAGCGAGCGAGTACTTTGAATCGACCTTGCCCTTGGGCCGCCCGAGATGTGATGCGAGCACCAGCCTCGCGCCGCGATCCGCAGCCAATCGCAAAGTTGGCAGCGTCTCGCGGATGCGCGTATCGTCGCCCACAACTCCGTTGGACGTGGGCACGTTGAAGTCCACGCGGATGAAAACGCGCTGGCCTTTTAGCTGCAGGTCGCGGATAGAGAGTTTGTTCATCGCGTTTGGAATTCACCCGTGGATTAGATTTCGCCGGAAATAATCCGTGCCAGCTACGGCGACGATGGCCACACCATTATTTGCAGACTGCGCGTTGGCTTTCGCGAAATCGTCGAACCGCTACTTCGCCAAGAATTTGATCAAGTCCCGGCAGCGCGAGGAATACCCCCACTCGTTGTCGTACCACGCCAGGATCTGCACGCAGTTGTTGCCCACGACGCGCGTGTACCCAGCATCCAGAATCGAAGAATGTGGATTGCCGCGAAAATCCACGGAAACCAGATCCTCTTCCGAATATTGCAGGATGCCTTTCATGGGCCCTTCTGCAGCAGCTTTCAATGCGGCGTTGACGGTCTGCACGGTCGCCGGCTTTTCGGTGAACACAGTAAGGTCCACCACGCTCACGTTCGGCGTCGGCACCCGCATGGCGTAACCATCGAGCTTACCTTTCAGTTCCGGGATCACCAGCTGGAGGGCCTTGGCCGCTCCGGTGGACGTGGGAATCATGGAAAGCGCAGCAGCACGCGCGCGGCGCAAATCCTTGTGCGGCAGGTCCAGCAATTTCTGATCATTCGTGTAGGAATGGATGGTGGTCATCGTTCCGGCGTTGATGCCAAAAGTATCGGAAAGCACTTTGGCGACGGGCGCCAGGCAATTCGTGGTACAAGATGCATTCGAAATCACATGATGCTTCGCCGGATCGTAGGTCTTATCGTTCACGCCGAGCACCAGCGTGGTATCCGGATCGGTAGCCGGTGCGGAGATAATCACCTTCTTCACGGTGCCGCGAATATGCTTGCGCGCGCTCGGGCCGTCCGTAAATAACCCAGTCGACTCCACGACGATCGTCGCGCCCACCGAAGACCAATCCAGCTCGGCGGGATCCTTCACGCGAAATACCTTGAAGCTCTTGCCGTCCACCGCGATGGAATCGTCGGTATGCGTGACCTTATTAGGCAGATTGCCCAGGATCGAATCGTACTTCAGCAAGTACGCCAGCGTTTTGGAATCCGTGATGTCGTTGACGGCCACGATTTCGATGGCGGGATCGCCCAAAGCCGCGCGGAAAATGTTGCGCCCGATGCGTCCGAAACCATTAATGCCCACTTTAATTGCCATGAATCCTCCGGGGATTGTTGCCGCGCACCATTGCGCACAGCATTAGCAAACCATCGTAATCGGTCGAGAAATGCTAGGGGTTGGCGGGTGAAAAGTCAACGCGCCATCAATCAAATTCCTTCACGCGAATTACTTTGTCGCCAACAAACGTCACGAAAGTAGTTCGCGCCGGGGGTGTGCCGTAAATCCAGTCCTCGGTTTCGCTGCCGTCCGGGTCCCGCTCGCGCACCTTGTGTCCAGGACGGCCCAGCGCGGCCAAAACCATGTCGTGATTCATGCCCTCGAGTGCCTGGTGATCCTGGATCGCTTCCTTGAATTGCGGCGGCAGCGTGTCCAGCCAATTCACCGCGCCGGAATGTTCTTTGGTGAAGTCGAGAAAAACCTGCAGGTCGGTCATCAGATCGTCCGCGCTCATGTCCGGAACAGACTTGCCGAAGTCGAGCACCAGCGTGCCGCCGTTATTCTTGTGCGAACCGGGCTGCTCCAGGGGAGTCTGCATCTGCTGGCCGACGCCGACCTGAATATGGTCGCGAAGATTGAAGCTGCTCCTGCCGCCACCGTTTATTTCCACCACGATTTCCTTGCTGCGAAATTCGATGCCGGTCACCTGTACGGTATCGCCGGGATTCGCCGCCTGACCGTGAGCGCGCAGAGCGCTTTTAAGCTCGCTCTCATCCAGCTTCTTGCCCACTTCGACCTTGAAGCCCTTCTTCCCTGCCGGTATGGGCTTCATCACCTTGGCGAACTCACCGGAAACATAGCGGACAATTTCCAGGCGGGATTGCGGCTGCAGCGGCGCTTGTTTGCCAGAAGTTTGCTGCACAACGGACACAAAAATTTCGGGCATGGGCCCAGGATCCGCCACCGGACCGAGACCCGGTGAGCCCGCTAGCACCGGAGTGCGGTAGCGATTCACGTCGGCAGTATCGGCCAGCAGCCCGAGAGCCAGCGCCGCGGCCAATACGATGGTAGTCCGATAGTACATGGCTTTCCGCCTGCGCCTATTCTATTGCCTTTTGGCTCTTCCGTGAATATAGATTCGCTAGAGGTGCGGTGGGTTGCTGCGGCCAGTCGGCCCTGGCAGCTAAATGCACTTCAAGGGCAGGCTATTCGGGACGCGCAACGCGACTGCACGCTGCCGTGCCTAGAGGCAGCCCTTAGCTGGTGGCGGCGCGAACTTTCGCAACCGCGGCGGCCTTTTCTTCCTCGATCTTCTCGTGCGCCAGGTGCGGCTCGAAGCAGCGGCGGCAGCGCGCTTCATACATGTTGCCCGCGCCAACGATGATCAATTCTTCAGATGCCACCAGGCGCTGCGTATGCACGGCAGGATTGCCGCAGCGCATGCAGATCGCCAGCAGCTTCACGATTTCTTCGGCCACCGCCAGCAGGCGCGGCATCGGTTCGAACGGCCGGCCCATGAAATCCGTGTCCAGGCCCGCGACAATCACGCGCTTCCCCATGTCCGCCAGTTTCACACAGCTTTCCACCACCGATTCGCCCAGAAATTGCGCTTCGTCAATGCCGACGACTTCGGTGCGCGGCGCGACTTTCACCAAAACGTCCGCGCCGTCCTTCACCAGCTCGGAATCGAGCTCCAGGCCGGAGTGCGAGACGATGCCGTTCTTGGCATAGCGCTGGTCAATGACGGGTTTGAAAATCTGCACGCGCTGCTTGGCGATTTCGGCGCGACGCAGGCGGCGAATCAGCTCTTCGCTCTTGCCGGAAAACATCGGCCCGACGACCACTTCGATCCAACCCATGTTGCCCTTGACGATGTCCACGCGTCCTCACCTCTTGGCGTTAGGCTAACACATACGATTGCAAAAAATTCAGGCGCCCGCTTTGTGATCGCCAGCCGCGTACAATTCGCGGTTGAAAAATGGCGCGAACGCATTGATCACCGCGGCGCGGAAAGAATCCTGCCGGGTAGTCAAATTGCGCGTCAGAATGCCCCAGGCGCCCTCGGCGTCGCGAATATCGTGGCCGCCCGCGAACGCGTCAATCGCTTGCGACAGCTCGACGCCATCGTCGACCACGGTTTCGGCCAGCGCTTCTGGCACCAGCACCGCGCCAGATTGGCCGAACGAGCCGCGGCCGGAGCCGTCGGTAACGTACGCCCAACTTTCCAGAAACACCCAGCGATTGCCGGCTTCGCTGACCACATCAAGTTCGGGCATCACGTCCAGGCTGGGGATTACATCGAGCCCCGGGATGACGTCGAAGCCGCCTTCAAGGCCAACGAAATATTTCCAGCGCTCATTTTGCGTGCGCGCCATTTGCATCAAAGCTTCGGCGCGCTGGCGAGCCCCGGCCATTAGATCCTCACGCGAGAGCGGAGTGTGCCGCACACCACTCTCCACTTCGACGCCTACAATTTCGAACGATGGCAGGAATTCAGAAACCGCGCGGATGGCGGCCAGCGCTTCGCTGACCGCGTTCACTTTCGGGCGGCGCGTGCTGCCGACGGCGACCAGGATTTTTTCCATGCGCGGCGAATTCTATCAATCTTTCCAGAGATGGTTCTGCTTTTCTCGCGCAAACCGCGCCGTGAGGAATTCTTTCAAGTCCTCGACGGACCGAAACACCTGGTCCGAACAGGCCAGCATCCATCCGCTGATTTCTCGCGATGGAAGCGTGCTCACCAGGTACACAGGAATGCCCTTGCGATGCGCGATGGTCAGCTCGGCAGAGGTGCCGCCGCTTTTGGCCAGCGCATCCCAGTAACAGACCACGTAGTCGGCGTGATTCTCGATTATGTCCAGGTCGAACGCGATAATCTTTCGCACCACGCGGCGGAATCGCTCGACGTCGCTGGATTTCCACTCGCGGAAATGCGCCGCTTCTTCGTCGCTCAGGTTCTTCTTTTCATCTTCGGCGGGATCGTACACGCGGTGGCCCAACTGCTCGCGCAAATACGGCGCAAGCTTGCGGCGCCACAGCCTGCCGCCGTCTTCTGCATACTCGATGGGACCGCTAAGATACGCGAGCATCTGGGTTGGGCGGGTGGGACTTTAACACGAGGTGAAACGGACAGCTAGCAGGAGTCCGGCGCTTATTCGTTACAAAGTGGAGCGGGATAAGGGAATCGAACCCTCGCCTCGACCTTGGCAAGGTCGCGTACTACCACTATACGAATCCCGCATTCGGAGCAACTTCGCGCCAGGCATTTATTTATAGCATGGCGACCAAAGCCGGACAAGACCTTGCGCGCGGCATGTTCCGCCAAACTCGCATCGTTCGCGCGGCAGCGGCCGTGCGCAGTCGCATTTGGATTTGCAATCTTCTTGCGGGGTAGTAGAGAATATGCCCCACTCGGCAGCGCGGAAGATTTCGGCATCTCCGCTCGGAGTCCCGGATGGGATCGTTGTCCAAAAAGGTTTTCATCAGCTACGTGCAGGAAGATGGCGCCGTGGCCTACGAAATCGCCGCGGGCCTGGAATCGCAAGGCTATAGCAGCTGGTATTACGAACGGGACTGCCCCGCGGGCGCGGATTACTTCGAGGAAACGCACAAAGCCATTTCCGACTGCGAGGCGATGGTCATCGTAATTTCGCCGCGCTCGTTGCCCTCCGATCAGATTACCCGTGAAATCGTCCGCGCGGTGGAAAGTTCCAAAGCCACTTTTCCCCTGCTGCTGGAAGTTACGCACGACGATTACGCGCATCGCCGCCCTGGTTGGCATCAGGCCATGGCCGCCGCAAACGCCACGCGCATTCCTCCCGAAAGAGTCGCGACTGTGGTCCCCTCACTCGTTGCGGGATTGGGGGCCAAGGGCATTCAAGCCAGCGCGAACGGCCGCTTGGCGACTGCGGCGCCAGCGAAACAAACCACGGCGGTTCCTCAGGCGATTTTGAACGCACAACTATCGCCGGGCAGAGCGGCGGCGATTGTTGCCAAGCCTACAACCGGTGCGCACATTCCGGCGCTCGCATCGTCGCAACCGGCAACGACGACGACCGCGACAACGTCCACCACCGCGACTGTGAAGCAACAACCGCCGTGGACTATCCTTGGCATCGCGGCCGTCTTGATTGTTGTGGCGGCGATTGGCTGGAAAGTTTTGCATCACCCTCCGCCTCCGCCACCAGCGCCCGCTGTAACCACCGCCACAGTGATGATTCGTTACGCCAGCGACCGGCACAAATGCACACCTGACGTGAATGTTGCCATCGCCGGCAAATCGTTTCATCCCACTTCGAATGCCTTCGCGGCAAGCGGCGTCAAGTCCGGCGCTCAGGAATACACCATTGACGGTTTAATTTCGTGTCCCGGCCGCAAGGCGTTGCAAGCCAGCGGATCCGGAGCGATTGACGTGCATGAAGGCGCGGTTTTCGATTTGGCGTGGCAGACAAAATCCGGCGGCACCAGCAACGTGGATCTGATTCGCGTGGCAGACGGCGCAGCGCCGGCGACAGCGAGCGATGACGGAACCGGGCGCGAGTCACAAAATCCCGTTCACACCAGCGCCCCTCACAACGTGACCCCAGCGCCAGCGCCTGTGCCCGCGCCAGTGCCGGTGCCAGCCGCAGCCGGCCAGCAACAACTGCAAAATGCGCAAGCGGCCTACGCGCAGGGACGCTATTTCGCGCCGCTAAATAGCTCCGCGCTCTTCTGGGCGATTCAATCCCGCAACGCCGGAAACCAAAACGCCCGCGCGCTGGAGTTGCAGATTGACAACATTTATAAAACGCAAGTCACCCAGCTTTACCAGCAGCGGAACTATCCGGCAGCGATGCAATTGGTTGACGTGATGCTGAACTATTATCCCGGCGAATCAGGATTGCTGCGCGACAAGCAGATGATCATGGCCGCCACCAATGGCGGCGGTGCCAACCAGGCGCCGTTCAACGTGCAGATGCCGCATCCTCAATATCCGCCGGGAGCCATGCCGCCACCGCGTCCGGTTCCTCATCCGTAAGCGAATTTCGCCGCCCGCTCGAATCCGCCATCCTGCGCTCACGGCGCCACCGCACCGCCGGAACTCGCCTCAACCAGTTTTTGCACTGCGGGCGCGACCGCCAACACCAGATCCGCCGTCGGCTTCGCTGCCTGCTGAATTGCGGCGATCTGCTGCTGTCTCCACTCCACGGCCGTGGGTTTGCGCACGTCAATGCTATCGAGCGCCTTTAATCCCGCGGAGCCCAGCGCGGCGAGGTTCTGCGAAACCGGCGCGACTTCTTTCAAGAGGAATGAATTCTGCAACAGCGGTTGTAACGCGCTGTCGTTGGCTCTCCACTTCGTCAATTCTTCGCGAATGTAGGATTCGGCAGCGGCGTCCTGAAACTTGCTCGCGATGAACTGGTCCACGGCGGACGAAAATTTCCTGGCGGCTGCGCTCTCCGGCGCAATCCCATCCACCATGCGATTCAGCGGAATGTCGCTGGTCTGAATCCCGCCGGCTTTTTCTGCTTCCGACTCGCGAATGGAGATGCTCGCCGGTTGCGTCGCCTCCGCCAGCAACTCCAGCGCGGCGATATCATTTGTTCCGGCCGCCCGTGCCAGCATCACCGCGCTGCTCGAGCGATGCGTCAGACCCAGTTCTTCCAAATGCGCGCTAATCGCCGCCATCCTGCGATACATCGAATTCACGTCCTGCACTTGCTGCGGCGACCACAACCGTTCCGCGATCGCCGCCGCACGCGGCCAAATTCGCGATTCGATGGTTTCGTCAGACGCAAACTCTTCCCACATGCAGGCCTCGCCGCCCAGAATTAGTTTCTGTTGCGCGGGAGTGAGCGTGGCGTCGGCGCCCGCCAGCGGATCAACCAAATAATGCTGCGCCGCGGGAGCCATCGCGTCCAGGTAATACCCGCTCGATAGGATTCCGCGGTAACCTTGCCTCGCCGCTTCGGCCAGCGAATCCGGCCCGCGCCACGATTGGATCACGATGTCCTTGGGCATTCCGGGAGTCAATATCTCGTCCCAGCCAACCATGAATTTGTGATGCTTGCTGACAATCTTCTCCACACGATCCGTGAAATATTGCTGCAATTCCTGATCGCTCTTCAGATTGTGTGCTTGCATGAACTCGCGGATCTTGGGATTCGCGTCCCACTCCTTGCCATTTACTTCGTCGCCACCAATGTGAAAATAGCGGTCAGGAAATAATGTAGCCATCTCGCCAATGAACTTATCGAGTACCTTGTAAGTGGATTCGCGTGCCGGGTCCATCGCCGGGTCGAAGATCCCCCAGCGGCGCTCGATCTGGTACGGACCGGAGCCGCTCGCAAGTTCCGGATAGCCCGCGAACCACGCGGTGCTGTGCCCCGGCATGTCGAATTCCGGCACCACGCGAACTCCGCGGTCGCTCGCATAGGCAATCAGCTCTCGCATTTCACTTTGCGTGTAGTACATTCCGTCGGAGCCGAACTCCTGCAGTTTCGGAAATTCCTTGCTCTCCAGGCGGAATCCCTGATCGTCGGAGAGATGCAGGTGCAGTACATTCATCTTCACCGCAGCCATCGCGTCCACGTTGCGCCTCAGCACTGGCATCGTGATGAAATGGCGGCTTACGTCAATAGACAGCCCTCGCCAAGGAAAACGGGGCGAATCTTCGATATGAACGGCCGGCGCAGCGTAGCCGTCCGGGGTCACCTCCACCAATTGCAGGAAAGTTTGCAGCCCGCGCATTACTCCGAGCGGATTCGGAGCCGTCAGCTTGGCGCCCGTGCTGCTGACGTCCAGAACGTAACTCTCGTCCTCACCCAAATCCTGAACAGGCGCGCTGTCATGTTCTGCGTGGATTACCAGACTCGCGTGGCCTGCGTCGCCGAGCCCGGGGCTCACGAAATAACCGGTCTGTCGCCCCAGATCGCGCAGAAAGCGCTGCGCCGCGCGCTCCAGTCTTGGTCCGTTGTAACCGGCTATCGCCACAGAAAAAGTTTGCACCACCATGAAGCGGCCGACACCGAGCGTCACAGTGGCCGGCAGCGGCATCACGTTGATGGTCGGGGACGCTACTTGCGGTGCCCGCGCCGTCGCGGCAGAACTAATCAAAGCAAATAGAGATACCAGTAAGTAACTAAGCCACACCGCGTTCCGTCCAATCCCAAAATAAGCGCCCATGTCTCTCCCAGGTGCGACCTGAAATCAACCCATCGTCGCAAGATCCGCTGCAATTTCCGGCAAGCCGCCAGCAAATCTGGCCGCGACACAAAATCTTCGCCGCGATTTCCCATTGCCTCGGCCGGGCGAAGTGTGCCATAAATCCGCCCCGCCATGACATTCACTTTATTGGATTGGTCCGCGATTATTGCCTACCTCCTGATTACCCTCCTCCTCGGACTCTATTTCCGCCGCTCCGCCGGCCGAAGTTCTGAAGATTATTTTGTATCGGGACGCACCGTCTCCTGGTGGCTGGCCGGCACCTCGATGGTGGCCACCACTTTCGCCGCGGACACTCCGCTTCTGGTCGCGGGCCTCGTTTACACCCAAGGCGTTTCCGGGAACTGGATCTGGTGGGCCTTCCTGCCGTCCGGAATGATGACGGTGTTTCTCTTTGCACGCCTGTGGCGCCGCTCCGGGTTGATGACCGACGTGCAATTTGCGGAGATGCGCTACGACGGCAAACCCGCCGCATTTCTGCGCGGCTTCCGCGCCATCTACCTCGGCGTGCTGATGAACTGCCTGATCCTCGGCTGGGTCACGAAAGCGATGATCAACATCGTCGGCACCACACTCGGCGTCACCATCAGCCAGTGGCATTTCTTGCAGAGCATGTCTGCAAGCCTCACCGGAATTTTCGGCCCGGTATTTTCCGGCACCGATGGCTACGCGCTGATCATCTGCATTTTTTTCCTGATTCCCTTCACCGGCTTCTACGTTTCGCTCGGGGGACTTTCCGGAGTGCTCTGGACTGACCTATTTCAGTTCATCTTGAAGATGGGCATTGTCATCGCCATCGCCTGGTACGCCGTGAAAGCCACTGGCGGCATGAGCTCGATGATCAGCCAGATCGAGGCGCTGCGCGCCAAAAATGGCGGCTCCGATCCGCTCGCGTTTCTGCCTGATTTCTCACAAGGCTTCGCCAGCGAAACGCTCTGGACCTTGCCGGTAATCACTTTTTGCGTGTACCTCGGCGTGCAATGGTGGGCCTTCTGGTATCCAGGAGCGGAACCCGGCGGCGGCGGTTACATCGCGCAGCGGATTTTCAGCTCCCGCGACGAGCGTCAAGGTTTGCTTTCGGTGTTGTGGTTCAACGTTGCGCATTACGCGCTGCGTCCCTGGCCCTGGATTCTCACCGCGCTCGCCGCGATCGTTCTGTATCCCGGCCTGGCGCATCCGGAAACCAGTTACATGCTGATGGTCAACGACCATGTTCCGCACGCCCTGCGCGGCATCATCGTCGCGGGATTTCTGGCCGCGTTCATGTCCACAATCGCGACGCAACTGAATTGGGGCACATCGTACGTGGTCGAAGACTTCTACCGCCGCTTTCTGGTGCGCCACGCGTCGGAACGTCACTACGTGCGCGTTTCGCAGGTCGTCACGATTTTGCTGGTGATCGCCAGCGGCTATGTTTCCGCGCAACTTGCTTCGATTCGTTCCGGCTGGCAAGCGGTGCTGGAAGTGGGCGCCGGCACGGGCAGCGTCTATCTGCTACGCTGGTATTGGTGGCGCATCAATGCCTGGAGCGAAATTTCCTCGATGATCACCGCGCTGGTTTTGACTTTGGCCTTGAATTCGGAAGGATTGTGGAACGCGCTGATCGGCCGCCCCACATTCTACACCGGCTCGGCAACAGTGCTGTTTGCGAAAAACGTGCTGACCACCACAGTAGTGACGACGACGGTCTGGATTCTCGTGACTCTGTTCACGGCGCCGGAGCCGAACAGCATCCTGCTGTCTTTCTATCGCAAAGTTCGACCGGACGTTACGGGATGGAAGACCATCGCCGCACTCGCTCCAGAGACTGCCGCGACGCACGACCTCGGCCGCAACCTCTGGTGCTGGATCCTCGGCACAGTGATGGTGTACAGCGCGCTATTCGGCTTCGGAAAATTGCTGATGCAAAAATGGGTTCTGGGAATTTGTCTGACGACGCTGGCCGCACTCTGCGCCTGGCAAATGTCGCGCGAACTAACCCACGGCCACGGCTCGCCTGAACGCGCGCAGTAGCGCGTGCAGAAAAACCGCTTATACCCACACTGCCTTTCTCTGCGCTCTCTGCGTCTCTGCGGTATTTCCGCTTCACTGTGGCTACGCGGCGAAAATAATCAGCGAAATCTGCGAATCACCAATGTGTGGCGCCCCGAACGATACAAGCCGAGCACGTACATGCAAGCTCTTCCCTTCGTGGTGAAAATCAGCTGGCGAATTCGCAGCAGCGGAGAGCCGCGTGGCACCGCCAATAGCTCCGCGGTTTTCAAATCCGCGGCAGTCGCGTCAATTTCCTCGTCAGCGTAGGCCAGCTCCACTCCGTACTCGTGCTCCAAAGTAACAAACAGCGAGCCGCGCTCCAACGCACCACCCGCGAGCGCAGGAAATTCGTCGGCTGACAAATAGCAAGTCTCCAGCGCAAATGGTTCGTCGCCCGCCTGGCGCACGCGCTCCAACATGAACAAATGGCTAGTGGAGGGCAGTGAAAGCCGCGCCGCGATTTCGTGTTCATTGTCGCGCACGCTCGAGGAAATAATTTTCGACCGGCCCATCAATCCCCTGCTGGCCATCTGCTCCGTGTAACTCATCAACTTGTTGAAATGAATTTTCGGCGGCGCGACAAACGTTCCGGAACCGTGGCGGCGCTCGACCATGCCTTCGCGCGCCAGGTCGGCGAGCGCGTGGCGCGCGGTCATCAAGCTGACTTTGTGCATCTTGGCGAGCTCCCGTTCGGAAGCGACGGCGTCGCCGGGTCTAAGCTGGCCGGATTCGATCCGCCTGCGGATTACGCTCTGGATGCGCTTGTAAGTGGGCTCGCCGTTACGGCCGATCGGTGTCATGAAAGCTCCGGAAATTGCTGAGAGTCTAGCAGCTTAGGGCTTTAGCGCCATGGAAAGGCGCCCGGCCCAGCCTCCAAAGTGCAAACATGCTGCTATAGAGCGCTAAAATCCGCTATAGAGCGTATTTGAAATATCTATCAGAAGCCTTATACATATTCATTTTTCTCTTGACAAGCTATATTTTCCGCTATATAGCTCTTTCCATCTTTAGGGTGCTTGGGGGTTTTTATGTCGCTTCGCCGCACAGAATCCACGCAGGAGGCTTTCGTGAACAAGAATTTCCGGCTCGCAAAATTTGTGCTGTTTCTCGGCGTTGCCTTGCTCGCCGCCGTTTTCGCCGTGCTGGCGCCCGCCCGCGCGCAAGAAACCACAGGTTCCATCAACGGTTCGGTTACTGATGCTTCTGGCGCGGCCCTTGCTGGCGCCACTGTCACCGCCACGGACGTCGCTCGCGGTACGGCCTATCCGGCGCAAACCAACAACGATGGCGCGTATTACCTGACGCACCTTCCGATCGGGCGGTACACGGTGAAGGTCGAAGCGAAAGGATTTGAGACCTCGGTGCACTCGGCTTTTGATCTGGTCCTGGATCAAGTGGCGCGCATTGACATGCAGATGACTGTCGGCACGATGTCGCAGACCGTTGAAGTGACTGGAACGCCCCCACTGCTGCAAACGGAAACAACAGATATCAGCACCCACATCGATCACGTGGTGACGGAAAACATCCCGCTGATCACCGGAAACTACAATGAGCTCACCCTGCTCACACCGGGAGCAATCAGCACGAATCCGGGCGCGTTCACCTCGGGCCAAAACACCTTTCAGGTTGGACGTCCCTACATCAACGGGAATCGCGAGCAGACCAACAATTACATTCTCGACGGGATAGACAACAATCAGAACGACAACAACGAAGTGGCTTACTCGCCCAGCACCGAGGCGATTCAGGAATTCAACCTAATTGCCCAGAATCCGCCGGCAGAGTTCGGCAATTTTTTGGGCGGCATTGTGAATACCACGATCAAGTCCGGCACGAACTCCTATCATGGCAGCGCCTTTGAATTCCTGCGCAACGACGCATTTGACGCCAATCAATGGAGCGCCGGTTTGACCACCCCTGTGACCCCGAAAGCCGCTCTTCGCTATAACCGGTTCGGCGGCACCTTCGGTGGGCCGATCGTCAAGAATCGGCTATTTTTCTTCGTGGACTATGAAGGACAGCGCATGGACAGCCCTTCGACGCAATCTGTGATTGTTATGAGCGCTGCGGAACGCGCAGGGAATTTCGGCGAACTCTGCCCGGCAGGGTTTAACCTCGCGGGTGTCTGCAACGCGACCACCCCTGCCCAGTTAGCGCTGAACACCCAGTTGTATGCGCCACAGGCGGGTGTGAATCCGGCAAATAGGACACCGATTCCGTTCAACAATTTGACCGCAGCCGGATTCACCTTGAGCCCCGCTGCCTCTGCGATCGTGAATTCACCGCTCTACCCGCTGCCGACCTCCGGCGATACTTTGTTCTATCAGCAGCGAATTATAAATAATGCGGACCAGGGCGACGTCAAGATCGATTGGACGCCCGATGACAAGGACCGCGTCTTTGGGCGCTACTCGCAACAGTCCGTGCGGAATCCGACCACTGAAACATTCCTACTGGCGAGCAACGGAATCACGAATTTTAACTATCCACTGAAGAACGGAGTTATCGGTTGGACGCGAACGATCGATTCCAGCCTGATAAACGACTTCCGTGCGGGGTTCAGTTATTTCCCCGTGAGCCAGGGCTTTACCAACCCGACGGGACAAAATCTGCCGCAGGAATTTGGCATTCCCGGCTCGCCGAGCACGTTCCTTCCGGCCATCGGTGGGCTATTTGGCAACGTCGGAACGCTTGCCAACAATCTGGGGCAATTTAACACCTTCTCCGACACCGTTTTCCAGATTGGCGATTCAATTGTCAAGACGCATGGAAATCACGAATTGCACGCCGGCATCCAGTTCAACAACTACCGCGACAATTTCCTGTTTCCTGGAATTGAAGGACTGGCGGGCCTTTTCAACTTCAATGGACAATATACGGGGAACCCCACTCTTACCAATCCGGCCGATCCCAAGTCCCCTCCGCTTTCGGCGGGTTCCGGCCTTGCTGATTTTATGCTGGGCGACCCCAACAACCTGGGCATCGGTTCGGGTGTCGGCAACCGGCACGTCCGAAACAATCTTTGGGCCGTATACGGCCAGGACAACTGGAGGGTCAGGCCCAATCTCACTATAAATATCGGACTGCGTTGGGAGCTCAATACGCCCCGCGCCACGCCGGATGGAAACGCCGTCAACTACAACTTGTTCGGCGGACAGATCATCACGTCTGCGATCAACAATCAGGGATTGGGAGCCGCCCTATATAAGCAATACAACGGCATTACAAATTTCCAGCCCCGCATCGGAATTGCATGGCAACCAGGCTTTCTGAAGAATACGGTCGTGCGCGCGGCTTACGCAGTCTCCAGTTTCAATGAGAGCAACGGTGTGAACAACTTGCTCACCGCGAACCCGCCGTTCCAGCAGGCTAACAACGTCACCTACGCCCCCTCCACTCCGCTGCCGGCCACCACGTTGGACCAGGGGTTTACAGGCTTCCCCTCGGGATGCACGCTTGCTCTGGCACAGGCGTTTAGTCCCATCTGTTTCTCGGGTGTGACCACGCATGCTTTTGACGTGAACATCCGGCCCGAAGTCCAAGAAGAATATAGCGTGAACATCCAGAGGCAGTTTGGAAGGTCTACAACGGTCCAGGTGGGCTACGTCGGCGAGGACGATCAACACCTCAGCAACATCATCATGCTCCAGCAGAACCAATTGAACGCCAACGGCACCATCACTCCCAGCCCGTTCCTGAATCCGACATTGCTCAGCGAACCGGGCCAACGGCGCTTTTCGCTCTCGAACGGCGTCGGCAACTACAATGCTTTGGAGATGGTCCTGCAAGAGCGCCTGTCGAACGGTCTGCAGGCACAATTGAACTACACATGGTCGAAGTGCTTGAGTGACACACCCGGATTCTTCGGCCAGTTCGGCGACAACGTCGCGACGGAGGCCCAGACGATTTCAGGGTGGGCCTTCCCGCAGAATCCTTACGACCAGATGGGCGACTACGGACGCTGTCCGCAGAACATCGCCAACCTCTTCAACGGCTATGTGGTTTACGAGCTTCCTTTCGGACACGGCAAGCGCTTTGGCAACGACGTGAATGGTGTCGTAAACGCGATAGCCGGAGGATGGCGCATCAGTTCGAGCTTCATCTTCCACAGCGGATTTGCTCAAACCATTTTTGCCAACGGCGACCCATCGGGCACGGGCGGATTTTCCACTCGCGCCGACTGCGTCCCCGGAGTGCCTGCGCGTGTCCCGATGGTGTTCAATCCAACAAACCAGGGTGTGAGCTTTCTGAATCCTCTCGCCGTAACCAACCCTGCGCCTGGTACGTTCGGTGATTGCGGCGTGGGTGCTTTCGATGGTCCCGGACTCAAGACTGGCAACCTCAGCTTAGCCAAGAATTTCGCGTTTACCGAAAGGCAATCGCTGGAGTTCAGGGTTGATATGACGAATTTCACGAACACGCCAATCTTCAACTTCGGACAAGAGTTCAGTGGCCAGCACACCGCGGGCCAGTCGAACTATGGCGAGATCTTCACCTCACAAGGAGCCCGCAACATCCAGTTCGCCCTGAAGTATCGCTTCTGATTTTAAGCGAAGGGTTTGCAGCAACGGGGCCCCCACCCCTAACGGAGCCGCTGCCTCACGGTGGCGGCTCCGATTTTTTTCGCTTCGGTCCCGGCGAATTTCATCCGGGCGCGAATACTTACTTAATCACTTCGACCTCGGACACCGCGATCAAGCCATTGCCCGCCATTTCTTGCAGCTTCGGAAGAAGTTCCGCAACTTTCTCTGCCGTCTCGACGAATTCCACTTTCATCGGAAGATTTTCCGTCAGCGCCAGGATGCGATCCGTCTGCATATGATGATCTGCGCCGAATCCGGCGATGCCGCGGGTGACCATGGCTCCTGAAACCTTGCGCGAGAAAAGAAACTCCAGAATTGCGGCATACACCGAATCGCCGTGGTATTTCTGATCCTGACTTACATAGATGATCACTTTCTTGGCAGGTCCGGCATTCAACATATTCCCTCCAGGCTCTCCATCTATACCGGCAGCAATTCGTCGGATGTGAAGGCCATGGCGCTGAGCGTCGCGAGGACCGCACGTGACACCACAATCAATGGCTCCTCGCGCCGGATCCCGCTTAACGGCAGTATCCCGCCCACGCAGCCGAGCTGTCTAATTGTTTCTGATGGTGCGGGGGCAATGACGAGCGAGTTCGCAGCACCGTCGCAAATCAATATCCACGCGAACTCTCAGCCGTGAACTGCACGTGGCGGCAGCGGAATCCATCCCAGAAAAATCAGAATCATGAAAATGCCCATCCCCAAAATGATCAACGTCGGAATCCAGAAACTGTAAGGGTGCTCGGCGCGATCGAATCCGCCCGGCGGGCAACCTTTATAGTAGCCCTTCCCTGTAAACAGGCTGAATCCCGCCCAGCCTATGCCGGCAATGCCTAGCAACAAGAATGGCACCGCTCCGCCCTCCTGGTGACCGCCTGCGAACAGCCAGAGCTATGTTAAGCCTGCAATTCGTTTCGCGAACCTGGCCGCTGGTACAGACGTTTCCAAAACGAAGAGACCTGGCAAACACGATGAATGGCGAACGTCAGGTCGGCCAGGAGAGTTAGTGCAGCCATTCGCGATTGCCGAACCGTCGTGATCGCAACGACTAATCCGCTTCGCTCGCCGCTGGCCGCGCGCCGTGCTCAATGCCATTGCTTTGCTTTCCCAGCAAGCGCAGCCGCAAGCGGTCAAACTCCAGATAGACGACCGGCGTGGTGTACAGCGTGAGCATCTGGCTGAGGATCAGTCCGCCAACGATCGTAATGCCCAGCGGCCGGCGAAGTTCGTAGCCCGTGCCGGTGCCCAGCGCCAGCGGCAGAGCGCCCAGCAGCGCGGCCATCGTGGTCATCAGGATCGGGCGGAAACGCAGCATGCTCGCTTCAAAAATCGCGTCACGCGTGTTCTTCCCTTCCTCGCGCTCCGCCTGCAACGCGAAGTCAATCATCATGATGGCGTTCTTTTTCACGATTCCGATCAGCAGCACGATACCGATGATGGAGATGATGTTCAGGTCTTGCTTGAAGAGCATCAATGCGACCATGGCCCCCACGCTGGCCGAAGGCAGAGTGGAAATGATCGTCAGCGGATGCACCAGGCTTTCATAAAGGATGCCGAGAACGATGTACACCGCCAGCAGTGCGGTCAAGATCAGCAGCGGCTCGGTGCCCAGCGATTGTTGATAGGCTTGCAGCGTGCCAGCGTAAAAACCTTGCAGGCTGGATGGCGTGCCGAGCCGCTTTTGCATCTGGCTGATGGCCTGCGTCGCGTCGCTCAACGACATGTTGGGCGCGAGATTAAACGAAACAGTGACCGAGGGAAACAGGCCGGTGTGATTGACGGCGAGCGGCGTGGTGTTGGCCTGCCCCTTGGCCACCGCAAGCAGCGGAATGTTGCCGCCTGTGGACTGCAGGTAGATGTCTTTCAGGCCTTCCGGACTCTGCCAATACTGCGGCGCAACCTCCAGCACCACGTAGTATTGGTTTAATTGTGTATAGATGATGGAGACTTCCGACTGGCCGAACGCGCTGTACAACGTTGAATCCAGCGACTGCACGGTAAGGCCGAGCTTCGCGGCGGTAATCCGGTCGTAGTCCATCAGCTCGTCCAGGCCGCCGTTCTGTTGGTCCGAACTCACATCCTGCAGGCCCTTCAGTTTCTGCATCGAGCTCAAAAGAATCGGTGCCCATTTGTAGAGATCCTGCGGGTTGTCCGATTGAATCGTGTACTGGTAAAGCGCGTTGCTGCCGCGGCCTCCGATGCGCAGATCCTGCACGGCCTGCAGAAATGCAGAAGCCACGGGCAAAGCGTTTAATTTAGGGCGCAGGCGGTTGATGATCTGGGCGGCGCTGACCTTGCGCTCCGCCAACGGCTTGAGCGCGACGAACGCGGAGCCGGTGTTTGTGGCGCCACCGCCGCCGGTAAACGCAATTACATTAGCGACGGCCGGGTCGTTCTTGATCACGGCGCCGATTTGCTGAACGGCACTGTTCATCGCGGGGAAGGATGCATCCTGCGGCCCGCGTACGGCACCCTGGAGCGCACCAGTATCCTGTTGCGGGAAAAAGCCCTTGGGGATTTTGATGATCAGGAACACGTTGAGCGCGATGGTGATGAACAGCACGATGAGCGTGAGCGCGGGATTGTCCAACACCCACGTGAGGGTGCGGCGATATAGGGACAAAACCCAGTCGAAGAATTTCTCGCTGGCATTGTATATACGTCCGTGTTCCATATCGCGCTCGTTGCGCAACAAGTAAGCGCACATCATCGGCGTCGTGGTGAGAGAAATAATCATAGAGACGACGATGGCCGTCGAAAGAGTGATCGCAAATTCGCGGAACAGGCGCCCCACGATTCCGCCCATCAGCAGCAGCGGAATAAAAACAGCAATCAGCGAAATGCTAATGGAGAACACCGTGAAGCCGATTTCCTCCGCGCCTTTCAGCGCCGCCGCAAAAGGCTTCAACCCGTTTTCCAGATGACGCGCCACGTTCTCCATCACCACGATGGCGTCGTCCACCACGAATCCCGTCGAAATCGTCAGCGCCATCAGCGAAAGATTGTCTATGCTGAATCCAAAAAGGTACATCACCGCGCACGTGCCGATCAGTGAGACCGGCACGGCCACCGCGGGTATCAGCGTGGCGCGCCAGTTGCGCAGAAAGACGAAGACCACCAGGATCACCAGGACGATGGAAATCAGCAGAGTTCTTTCCACGTCACCGACGGACGCGCGGATCGTCGTGGTGCGATCCAGAACCACGGTGATATCAATGCCCAGCGGAATGGACGCCTTGATAAACGGAAGTTGCGCGACCACGCGATCCACGGTGGCGATGATGTTGGCGCCAGGTTGGCGGAAAATAATCACGGTGATCGCGCGCTTGCCATTTAAATAGCCGGCAGCGCGCACGTTTTGCACCGAGTCGGTCACCTGCGCCACATCAGAGAGTCGCACCGCCGCGCCGTGGCTATAACCAACAATGAGCGGCCTGTAGTCCGCGGCCTTCGAGATCTGGTCGTTGGAGAGGATGTCCGCGGTCACCAGGCCGTCGGAAATTTGGCCTTTGGCCAGGTCGGAGTTTTGCTGGCTGAGCACGGATTGCAGATTCCCGAGCGTGAGTCCGTACGCGGCCAGTTGCGTGGGATTTGCATCCACACGCACCGAAGGCAACGCGCCGCCGCCCACACTGACTTGCCCCACGCCCTGTATTTGCGAAAGCTTCTGCTCGATCACGGTGGAAGCGGTGTCATACACGCTCTCGGGGCCGTATTTGTCGGAGGTGAGGCCGAGGATCATGATGGGCGCGTCCGCGGGATTCACTTTGCGATAAGTGGGATTCGACGGCAGGTTCGCGGGCAAATAGGTTCGCGCCGCGTTGATGGCGGATTCCACATCGCGCGCCGCGCCATCAATATCGCGACTGAGATCGAATTGAATGGTGATCGAAGTACTGCCGAGCGTGCTGGCGGAGGTCATCTCCGTCACGCCGGCAATGTGGCCGAATTGCCGCTCCAGCGGGGTGGCGACGGAGGACGCCATGATCTGGGCGCTGCCTCCGGGTAAACCTGCGCTGACCGAAATCGTTGGAAAGTCCACTTCGGGCAGCGGCGAAACCGGAAGCACCTCGAACGCGACCGCACCTGCAAGCGCGATCGCCACCGTGAGCAGCGTGGTCGCCACCGGGCGGTGGATGAACGGGGCGGAGATGTTCATGCCGGCCCTGGTGTTGCGGGTGCATCTCCGGTTTCCGGCCCATGCTCCTGGCCATCCTCCTGGCCGTCCTCGTGCTCCGGCGAACTCGGAGAAAAACGCTGCGCCAGTTTGTCGAAGAAAATGTAGATCACTGGCGTCGTGTACAGCGTCAACGCCTGGCTCAACAGCAAGCCGCCGACCATCGCGATGCCCAGCGGCCGGCGCAATTCGGAACCGAATCCAGTTCCGAGCGCGAGCGGCAGCCCCGCGAGCAGCGCGGCCATGGTGGTCATCATAATGGGGCGGAAACGCAGCAGGCACGCTTCGTAAATTGCGTCCGTGGAACTTTTTCCGCCCTTGCGCTCGGCTTCCAGCGCGAAGTCCACCATCATGATGCCGTTCTTCTTTACGATGCCGATCAGCAGGACGATGCCGATGATCGCCACCACGCTCAAATCCTGGTGAAAAATAATCAACGCGAGGAACGCTCCGACGCCGGCGGAGGGCAGCGTAGAAAGAATGGTGATCGGATGCACGAAACTCTCGTACAGCACGCCCAGCACAATGTACACCGTCACCAGCGCCGCCAGAATCAGCAGCGGCTCATTGCTCAGCGAATTCGTAAAAGAAGCCGCAGTGCCCTGAAAGCCAGCTTGCAGGCTGGGAGGCATGTGCATATCCTTCTGCGCTTTGTTGATCGCGGTGATCGCTTCGCCCAGTGCGGCGTCGGGCGCCAGATTGAACGACGCGGTGATCGCCGGAAATTGGCCTTGATGAGTAATCACCAGCGGCTCCGTCGTGTTTTCAAAATGCGCGAAAGCGCTCAGCGGCACGGCATTGCTCATGGCCGAGCTCGTGGCCCCTGCTGAGGTTGCTCCGCCGCTGGACGTGGACGAGGAGTTCGGCGACAGCGCGTTCAATGGAGGACTAAGCGTGTTGGCCGACGGAGTGAAGAGCGCCGAGCCCGTGAGCGCGTTCGAGCCCGCGGCGGCCGATCCGGAGGCGGAGAAGGACGAAGTGGCGCCCGCGCCGCTGCCGCCGGTGGACGCATTGGACTGGATATACATATGATTCAGCTTGTTGGGGTCTTTCTGAAATTGCGGCTGGCTTTCCAGCACCACGTGGTATTGATTCACCTGCGTGTACATCGTGTTGATTTGCCGCTGCCCGAACGCGTCATACAAAGTATTGTCAATCGTGGATGGCGCGATGCCCAATCGCCCGGCGGTGATGCGATCAATCACCAGATTTACGGCGAGCCCACCCGGCTGCTGATCGGTCGCCAGGTCCTCCAGCTCCGGCAGGCTTTTCAGCTTCTCCATGAACCGATTGGTCCAGAGGTTCAGCTCATTCGCGTCTGAATCTTCCAGCGTGTATTGATATTGCGTACGGCTCACGCGGTCGTCCACCGTAATGTCCTGTACCGGCTCCATGAACAACTGAATTCCCTGCACTTTGTCCAATCGCGTTTTCAGCCTGCGGATCACGTTGGACGCGCTGATCTTCCGCTGGTCCAGCGGTTTCAGGTTGATGGACATACGGCCGCTGTTGGTGGTGATGTTGGTGCCGTCCGCACCGATAAATGACGAAATGCTTTCGACCGCAGAATCTTCCATCACCGCTTTGGCAAGTTCCTGCTGTTTTGCAGCCATCGCTTGCGAGCTGATGGATGCCGGCGCCTGCGAGATACCCTGAATTACGCCCGTGTCCTGCACCGGAAAAAAGCCCTTGGGAATAATGATGTAAAGAAAAATTGTCAACAGCAGCGTCGCCACCGCGATCAACAGCGTAATCGTCTGGTAGCGCAGCACAAATTTCAGTGTGCGCCCATAAAACGCAATCATATTTTCGAAAACGCGTTCCGAAGCCTTGTAGAAGCGCCCCTGCTGGTCTTCCGGCGTGTGCCGCAGGATGCGCGCGCTCATCATCGGCGTAAGCGTCAAGGAAACCACCGCCGACAGCACGATCGTCACGGCCAGAGTCACCGCAAATTCGCGGAACAGGCGCCCCACCACATCTCCCATGAACAGCAGCGGAATCAGCACGGCGATCAGCGAGACCGTGAGCGACAAAATCGTGAAGCCGATCTGCTCCGCGCCCTTCAGCGCCGCGTCCATCGGCTTATCGCCTGCCTCGATGTAGCGCGAAATGTTCTCAATCATCACGATGGCATCGTCCACCACGAAGCCGGTGGAAATGGTCAGCGCCATTAGCGACAAGTTGTCCAGGCTGTACCCCAGCAGGTACATCGCCGCTAAAGTCCCCACCAACGAGAGCGGCACTGCCACTGCCGGGATGATGGTGGCGTAAAGGCTGCGCAAGAAAAGAAAGATGACCAGCACCACCAGCCCGATCGTCAACAGCAACTCAAACTCGACGTCGGACACTGACGCCTCGATCGCCGTCGTAAGATCGGTGAGCGTGGTCACCTGAATGCCTGTGGGTAGATTGGCTTCCAGCTGCGGTATCAGCTGCTTGATGCTTTTCACCACGCTGATGGTGTTTGCCCCGGGCTGGCGTTGCACGTTCAGAATCACCGCAGGCGTCTGATTCATCCATGCGGCCTGCGCGTTATTTTCTACGCCATTCACAATGGCGGCGACGTCGGGCAGCATCACTGGCGCGCCATTTCTGTAAGCAACCACGACCTTCTTATAATCCGTGTTAGTGACCAGCTGATCGTTCGCATCGATCTGATAATCCTGGCTGGGACCGTCGAAATTCCCTTTGGCGGCATTCACGCTCGCCACCGTCAAAGCGGTGCGCAAAGATTCCAAGTCAATGCCGTACGATGAAAGCGCCGTGGGATTCGCTTGAATCCGCACGGCTGGTTTTTGACCGCCGCTGATAGTCACGAGCCCGACGCCGGTGAGTTGCGAAATCTTTGGCGCCAGGCGCGTATCTACCAAATCCTCCACCTGTGGCAGAGGCATCGAGTTCGAAGTAATCGCCAGCGTCAGCACTGGCGCATCCGCTGGATTCGTTTTGCTGTAGATAGGCGGCGCGGGCAGGATGGATGGCAGCAGGCTTTGCGCCGCATTGATCGCGGACTGCACTTCCTCCTCGGCTATATCAATGCTCAACGTGAGATTAAACTGCAGCACGATCACGGAAGTGCCGCCCGAGCTGGAAGAAGTCATCTGGCTCAAGCCCTGCAGTTCGCCGAATTGACGCTCGAGCGGCGCCGTCACCGTCGTCGCGACCACCGTCGGGCTCGCTCCGGGATAAAATGTGAGGACCTGGATGGTGGGATAGTCAACTTCGGGTAATGCGGAGATGGGCAATTGTGTATAACCGACAACGCCCACAAGCAGAATTGCGGCCATCAACAAAGACGTAGCTACGGGCCGCAAGATGAAAGGACGAGACGGATTCACGGGGCCGGACTCCCGGTGGCTGGGGCGTCGCCGCTGGCGGTTGCCGGCTTATTCGAAACGACAACCGCGATATTGTCCTGCAATTTATCGAAGCTGCTGTTCGCGACCACGTCCCCGGGGTTGACGCCGTCCACTTGGGTTATGCCGGCATTGGTCACTCCGGCCTTTACGCTGCGCATGTGCGCGACATTCTCTTGAATCACATACACGAACGACGCTTGCCCATTCTGCTGAATGGCCGAGGAAGGAACCAGCGTCACACCTTGCAGCGTATTTACCAGCAGCCGCGTGTTCACAAACTGGTTGGGAAACAGCAGATCATCGGTGTTGGGGAAAAGTGCGCGCCCTTTCACCGTCCCCGTAGTGGTGTCTATCTGATTGTCCAGCGTGAGCAGCTGCCCGCTCGCAATGTTCTTCAGAGCTGTGCGATCGAAAGCATCCACGCTCAGCTTAGCGTGCGCGCGCAGTCGAACCTGCACCGCGTCCAGGCTGTCTTCCGGAATCGTGAATATCACAGTGATGGGCTCCAGCTGCGTAATCACCGCGAGTGTAGTTGTTCCGGCGGACTGCACCACGTTGCCGGGATCAACCAGCCGCAGACCCACGCGCCCGGCGATGGGAGCAGTAATGTGGCAGAAGTCCAGCTGCACCTGATCGAATTGCACCGTTCCTTCGTCATTCTTTACTTGGCCCTCGTCCTGCTTCACTAATTTTTCCTGGTCATCCAGAATTTGCTTGGCGATCGCGTTGTGCGCCCACGCCTCCATGTACCGTTCCAGATCCATCTGCGCCTGTGCCAGCAGGTTCTGGTCTCGTTCCAGCGCGCCTTGCGCTTGCAGGAGCGTCGCCTGAAACGGACGCGGGTCTATATCAATCAGTGCGTCGCCCTTCGCAACACGTTGACCCTCCGTATAATGCACGCCCACAATTATTCCGGTTACCTGAGCCGTAATCGCAGACGTGTACACCGGTGTGACTGTGCCGATCGCATCCAGGTAAACGCCAATGTCGCCTTTTTGCGCCGTGACAGTTGTAATGGTGATGCCTGCAGGACGAACTTTCGCCGCCGCCGCTTTTTTCGCTTCTTCGTGATGGTGATAAATCAGCAGGATCACAATCAACAGCACCACTATTGCCAGACCCCCCCAGATGATTCGCGAAACCTTATGCCGCGGTGGCGGCTGGGCGGAAGTGGCTGGAACCGGCGGATTTTGATAATCAGGGATGCTTGAGGAAGTGTCCTTTATCTCGGCGATGGGAATCTCCCGGTAAGCCGCTCCCATGGTACCGCCCGCGAGCGACGCCCCCTAATATAAAAATCTCAATTCCTCCCGCGTCACCGCAGATATCGAAGTGCGCCGCCTCGCGGCCAACGCCACTCCGCGCAAACATTTCGTCTATGGTTATCAGCCGTAAATCGCCGAATTCCGCGAGACATGTTCGAGATATCTCGGCGACAAAAGCTTTACATCCATTTCCGTATCGAGGCGGCGCATCACCGCGTCCAATTCTCGTAAGCGTTTTGAAGATGATTTCGCCAAGCATCAAGTTGACGGAATAAAAACTTCGAAGCGTCAGTTAACTAAGACGTACAGAAGTGAATTGCGAGCAGCATGCCGCCGCAATACTTAAAAAAAGGAGCAGTTATGAAGAGGGCCACTTTCGTAGCGAGTTTTGTCACCATCTTGTTTTTGCTTGCAGTCTTGGTTGTCCTGCCTGCTGCACATGCAGACCAGAACAATCAGGAAACCACAGTCACCTTCAGCCAGCCCGTTCAGATTCCCGGACGCGTGCTGCCTGCGGGAACCTACGTGTTCGTGCTGCCAGACGAGATTAACGATCATTTTCAAGTCCGCGTCTTCAACGCCGATCACACCATGTTGATTGCGACGCTTCTCACAGCCAGTGCCGAGCGTTATAGGCCAACCGAGAACACGGTGTTTGGTTTCGCGGAGCGTGGCTCCTCGCAGCCTGAGGCCATCGTGACCTGGTTCTATCCGGGTGAAACGTCCGGCCATGAGTTCCTCTACCCGAAGCAGATGCAGCAGGAGCTCGCATCGGCCAGGGTGGTCACCGTCGTAGCGGGGAAATAACTTGCAGGCTAGGCACAGCGTCAACTGGCCGGCGGCGAAATTCAACCGCCGCCGGTCGGGTTGTCGCACGCGGTTTCGCAGCGCGGGAACGGCTTCTATAACGCCGCCGCATTTCGCAGCCGCAAATTTTGCACGAGCAGGAAATGATCCGAAGGACGATACCGTGAGCGCATCGACACAAGCCGAACTTCCAGAGTTGACTGATGCGGATGTCGTGCGGCTGGCGCAACAGGGCGATGCCGTCGCCTTCGAACGAATCTATCGCACGCACAACCGCAAGGTTTACACCCTGTGCCTGCGCATGGTGGCGGACAGAACCGACGCGGAAGATCTTACTCAGGACGTCTTCCTGCAACTGTTCCGGAAGATCAAAACATTTCGCGGAGAATCGGCCTTTTCCACCTGGTTGCATCGGATGGCCGTCAATATCGTCCTGATGCGCTTCCGCAAAAAGCCTCGACCGGAAGAATCGTTGGACGCGGCCAACAACTCCGAGCAGGAACCCGGCGCACCGGCCAGAGAATTTGGCGGACCGGATCTGCGGCTGAATGGCGCTGTTGACCGCATCACGCTGGAGGCGGCAATCAACGAATTGCCTCCCGGATTCAAAGCGATGTTTATTCTTCACGACGTGCATGGGTATAAGCACGACGAGATTGCAGGGATTTTCGGATGTACCAGCGGGAACTCGAAATCGCAAGTGCACAAGGCCCGAACGCGACTGCGCGAGCTGCTGCAACGGAAAACTGGAACTGCCGCGTTTCGCGAAGATAAATCCGGCCACCGCTCGGATGGCATGGACCGCCTGAAATACATTTTCGATTGTGTCAGCGCTTGAACGATTGGCATTCCGTACAGCATCGAGCGCCTAGGAGATTCGATCTTCGGGAGGGCAGTTAACAAGAAATCGGTTTTCCGTGACACGAGACGCGGGACTTCTCATTTTCTCTTGCGAATCACTTCGACCTCAAGAAACTGACGCGTGGAGCGTGACCGCCCTCAGCTCTCCACAACAAGAATTCGCGCGGTTCGGGATGTTTTTGCAGCGCAGAAGCCTGGACAGTCGCAGTAGTCCGAAGGAGGAACAAGTCACGCTCGTTCCGATCAGCAGAAACAACGTATTCCGTGAAAAAAGGTTTCAACAAAATTTATATTTATCTTTTGGGTGTGCACCGAAAAGGTGCAACTCCCTCGGCACACGATGCGTCGTAAGCACCTGAGCTGCTCGAAGTTTCGCGGGGCCCGCCGCGCAGTCCGCCCCGGGAACTCTGTGTAGCCGCCAGGTGACGAAAACAAAAACGATTTTCTTGCAGTGGGTACGGGTGTGTTCGAGCGCAGAAACAGGCTTGCCAAAACGGACGGCCTGAGTTTGCGGCGAAGGGTGTGAGAAGAAACACAATTTACGGAGGGAGGGTGAGAAACAATGAATCTCAGAAGATGGGGCTTCTTGAGCTTTGCGTTGTTATTGACAGGGGTGTTTTGCGCGCCACAAGTGCCAGCGCAGACTCAGACCACCGGTGAAATCACTGGGGTCGTAACGGATCCATCAGGCGCGATGGTGGCGGCCGCAAAGGTCACGCTTACGGATAATGCAAAAGGATCCACGCAGACAACCGCAACCAATAAGGATGGCGTCTATCGTTTCCAACTCTTGAATCCCAGCAGTTATACCGTCTCTGTGACGTCCTCCGGTTTCGAGGAAACGAAAAAGATTTTGACCGTCGCGCTCGGACAGGTCACCACCGGGGACATACAGCTCATGATCGGCTCGGCCACGGAGACTGTAAACGTCACCGGTGAAGCGGAGCCGCTGCTGCAAACAGAAAATGGAAACGTCGCAACCACCTTTAATCAGCAGCAGCTTAGCGAAACGCCCAACCCGGGCAATGACCTCACCGCTATTGTTCAGACCGCTCCGGGCCTGGTGATGAACACCGCCGGAGGATTGGGCAACTTCTCCGACCATGGCGTGGGCGCCGCGTCAAACCTGTTCACTCTCGACGGAATGGATGACAATGATCCCTTCCTCAATTTAAATAACTCCGGCGCCACCAACCTGCTTCTCGGCGCAAACGACGTCCAGGAGAGCACCATCGTAAGCAGCGGCTACTCGGGAGAATACGGCAGCCTGGCAGGAGCCACCGTCAGTTACGTCACAAAGTCCGGCGGTAATGAATTTCACGGCAACGCGGTTTACTACTGGAATGGCAGCGCTTTCAACGCCAACGATTGGTTCCTGAATAACGCGGGCGATCCGAAGAACTTCAGCAACGCCAATCAGTGGGCTGGTTCCATCGGGGGTCCGATCAAGAAGGATAAGTTATTCTTCTTTTTCAATACCGAAGGTCTGCGGGTGGTCATTCCCGTAAGCACCGCAGTCGCATTCCCCAGCCAGGCGTTCCAAACTGCAACTATTTCTAATTTAGAGAACAACCGGGGCTTTGCCCCCAATTCCGCAACCGTCAATTTCTACCAGAACATTTTCAATCTCTACAATAACGCCAAGGGTGCCAACAAAGCCGTTCCAGGCGCCGGACCTTTGTCCACCGACCCGCTGGGATGCAACGGCTTCACGGGCCTGGGACCTGGGGTTGCTTGCTCGTCGTTCTTTCAGGCAGCGGATAACAACCTCACAACCGAAGCGCTGTATTCCGGCCGCGTGGATTTCAACGCTACGAAAGACGACCGCGTCTTTCTGCGCGTCCTCTACGACAAGGGCAATCAAGCGTCTGACACAGACCCGATCAGCCCGCTTTTCAACATCACCAGCGTCCAACCGCAGTGGCAGGGCCAATTGAACGAAACGCACACATTTGGCTCGAGCATGGTGAACCAGTTTATTCTGTCCGGCCAGTGGTACAGCGCGATCTTCAACAACCCAGATCGCACCGCAACGCTTGCCGCCTTTCCCACTACCATACTCTTCGCGGGCGCCAACATTCCCTGGTTCAACATCGGCGGAGCTGCCGCCGGTGGCGCCGGGGATGCGTTCTTCCCGCAGGGACGAAACGTCACGCAGTATCAGATCGGCGATGACTTCTCGAAGACGTTGGGCAATCACACTCTGAAATTCGGAACCAAGTTCCTACGCTACGATGTGAGCGATCAGGACTTCGGCGAATTCACCAGCGGACTAGTGACGCCCAATTCGGTTGCGGCATTCTTCAATGGTGGCGTGGACCCGGCCACCGGCACGAGCTCGGTTCTTCAGCAGAGCTTCCCCACAGCTTTGTCGCAGCCGATTGCTCTTTACACGCTGGCCTTCTACGGGGAGGACGACTGGAAGATCAAGTCGAACCTCACGCTTACCTTCGCTCTGCGGGTCGAGCACGAATCCAACCCCGTCTGCCAAACTAATTGCTTTAACCGCCTGAACGAACCGTTTCTTATGGCCGACAACAACGTCAACACGCCGTACAGCACCGATGTGTTGCAGGGATTGCATCAGGAACTGCAAGGTCTGAGCTCGATTCTCTGGCAGCCTCGCTTCGGTTTCGCGTGGTCGCCCACGCACAACACCGTGGTTCGCGGAGGAGTCGGACTTTTTAACGATGCCTTCCCCGCCGTCTTCACGGACAACTTTGCTTCCAACGCGCCTGGAGTTAACACGTTTTTCGTCAGCGGAAGCAATATCGCTCCCGGCGAAACCATGAACGGCGGCAGCATTTTCACCCAGGCAGCCGCCGACAACGTCGGCTTGATCAACGGTTTCAAGAACAACCAGACGCTCGCGCAAATCCAGGCGAATGTTCCAAATTTCGCGCCTCCCAGTCTGTTTAGCGCCAACCGAACGACGAAAATTGCCCAATTCCAGAAATGGAGCTTGGAGGTACAACAGGCCATCGGCAAGAACAGTTCCTTCGACGTCGCCTACAACGGAAACCACAGCATTCACGACCTGGTGGATCGCAGCGGCGTAAACGGATTTTGCAGTCCGGGCGCCGTTGGGACCGCTTGCGCCACTGTCCCGTCCTTCACCGGCCTTCCGGCTGCTCCCTTCGACCCGCGGTTCGGCACTGTGAGCCTGCTCGACACCGGCGGCATATCAAACTATAACGGCGTCACCGTTTCGTTCAAACACAACGTCACTGGCGGCTGGGGCAAAGGCGTATTCCAGGCCAACTACACCTACAGCCACGCCTTTGACGATGTCTCTAACGGCGGAAATCCGAACGTCTTCTTCTCTGCGATTTCCGTTGCCACCGCTATAAACCCATTCAACACCCAGCAGAACTACGGACCTTCCGACTACGACGTCCGCCACTATTTCAGTTCGAGCTATGTGTGGGAATTGCCCGTTCGCCGCGCTTTGTTTGGCCATGGCTGGGCCCCACTCGTGGACGGCTGGCAGGTGTCCGGTACAATCTTCGTCCGCAGCGGTCTTCCCTACTCCGTGATAGATGGAGGGCTCGACGGTCTTCTGTCCGCGCAGGGTTTCGGCGGTGTGGTGCTTCCGCAGTTTCTCGGCGGACCAATAGGTAGTTGCGGAGAAGGCGCAGCAACCGGTGTGATGCCCTGCCTTACCACCGCTCAGTTCGTTCCTACGACCACGGAGGCGAACTTTATCGGCGGCCTGCGCAACAAGTTCCGCGGACCCGGCTACTGGAACACCGACTTCACGGCCCAGAAGATGACGCAAATTCCTCACTGGGAAAGGGGTCAATTCGGGCTGGCCTTTCAGTTCTTCAACTTGTTCAACCACCCGAATTTCAGTCAACCGAACAACAATTTGACTGGAGCGCTCGGATCCATAGCCTCGGCCGTCAGCGAACCCACCAGCATTCTCGGGTCGGGTCTCGGCGGCGATGCTTCCGTCCGAATCATTCAAATAAAAGCATCCGTAACGTTTTAGCCCACGCGACGGAACTGCGGCCCGTCCCCAGCGGCGGGCCGCAACCTCCGCGGGTCACCACCTTGCTGGCTCATCGTCAGGCTGAGCCACTTGCGCGTGGCGCCTGTGCATTGCAATCTTGAAGGAGGCCTTTGTGCCAGTTGCGCGACTCTTTGAAATTCACGAACAACCGTGGTTTCCACAATTTCTGCGCGAGCAATTCGTGGACTCGCTGCAGATGAATCTGGAAGTCACCAATACCTATCAGCCGATCGCGGCCCTGCTGCGGAATCGGCTCGAGGAGTGCGGTTGCAAGCGCGTCGTGGATTTGTGCTCGGGCGCCGGCGGACCGTGGCCATCGCTGCTGCGCGATTTCGAAGTGCACGGATCCATCCCACCCGAAGTTCTGTTGACCGACAAGTTTCCGAGCACCACAAAACTTCGCGATGCGGACTCCCCAGCCACCAATCACATCCACTTCCTCAAAGACTCGATTGATGCCACTCGAGTCCCCAAATACCTGCGGGGATTCAGGACGCTGTTTTCATCCTTCCACCATTTGAAACCCGGCGAGGCGCGCGCCCTCCTGCAGGATAGCGTCAACAAGCGACAAGCCATCGGCGTGTTTGAAGCGCCCGCGCTTCGCACACTGACTTTGCTGTCTATATTGTTGATTCCCATCGGCACGTGGCTGTTCGTCCCGTTTCGGCGCCCCTTCCGTTGGTCGCGGCTTGTGTGGACGTATCTGATTCCGGTGATTCCGTTCGTTCTCTTTTTCGACGGACTGGTTTCTTGCTTGCGCGCCTACTCGGTCGGAGAACTGCATCAGATGACCGGTGAACTTGAGTCCAGCGGATACCGCTGGGAGATCGGCGAAAAAGCTGGCGGATGGTTGCACCTCCGCATTACCTACTTGATTGGCCGCCCGCAGAATCTAGCCGCCGACGCAGCCGATTGAACTCCGCGGTGCAAACAGCATCTTTGTTTCGATCCGTTTGTCGGCGTTCGCTGAATAATCGGCAGGCGACATTGTTACAGTTCTCCGGTGACGAACTGCGCGCGGCCGTTGCCAAAGCTCCAATCCGCGGCAGAATTGCTCACGATCGAAACAATCACGTCGCTCGCCTCAATGCCGCAGCTCTGCTTCAGCTCGCGACATAGCTCCGCATAGAACTTCTGCTTCATCTCCGGCGTCCGTTCCCTGCTCACCATGCTCACCACCACCAGATTTTTCGTGCGCGTGATTCCCAAACCAGTATCTTCGGCAACCAAGTGAGCCACCGGATGTTCGTGATAGATCTGATACCGATCCCGCTGCGGCACATGAAACGCGGACAGCATGGCCCGGTGCATCGCGTCCAGAAGATTTCGTATTTCCACTTCGCTGCGCCCTTCCACTGCATCAATTCGGAGCAACGGCATCGCTTCCTCCGCCACACGCGTTCCCAATCACCCGAACACTCCTTGGATGACCGAAATGCAAAGTTGGGTTCGTCGGCAATCAAAACAGCCGGAGAACTACTTTCCTGCTCGCTTCGGCGTGTCCAGCAGGCGAGCGAGGGATTCAACATCGCGGAGCGTAATATATTGGCCGAGATCGCGTTCGAAAATCGCGTCCAATGTCCATTGCAACGCCACACGCAGTTTTTTCTCCAGGCGCGGCAGCTTCATCAGGTACACCGACCGCCACAGCACAAAGCCAATAATTCCTGAAAACTTCAGCCCGAAGATTCGTGCCACTCCCGTGCGCCTGCCTATCGCCGCGAGCTGTCCCGGCGCCTTGTATCGAAATGGCTTGGGTTCTTGTCCCTTCAGGCGCAGCTCGATGTTCTCGCCGATCACTTTGCCTTCCCGCAGAGCGTGCTGCGCTGTGGGAGGATATGGGAGCTTGGATTCAGGATCCGCCACTGCCGCGCAATCGCCGGCCGCCCAAATACCGGGGTGCCCCGGAACTTCCAGCGTGGAATCAACGACCACTCGGTCCCTAGCCAATTGCAGCGGCAACTTCTTCAAAATTGGACTGGGCGAAACTCCGGCTGCCCAAATAAGCAACTCGGCCGGTATGATTTCCCCGTCACTGCAGTGCACCGCCCCATCCGCGTAGGCGTTGACCGTCGTTTCCAACTTGATCTCCACGCGCCGCTCGTGCAGCTTCTCCTGAGCGTACAGTCCTAGAGCTTCACCCAGTTCCGGAAGTAGAAATTTTCCGCCATGCACCAGGACGACGCGGGCTTCCCGCGGATCAATCTGCCCGTAATGTGGCAAGCTCTCGCGCGTCAGATCGTTGATGGCTCCAATCGTCTCGACGCCCGCGAAACCGCCGCCCACAACCACCACAGTGAGCAGTCTTTTCCGCCGCGCAGGATCGCTCTCCACGCTGGCGTCTTCCAGAATCGCCAGCACTCCTGCTCGGATCATGGTGGCATCGCCCAGGCTCTTGATGCCCCGTGCATGTGCTTCCACGCCGGGAACACTCGAATAGTTCGTTTGCGAACCAAGCGTCAGGACCAGCTGGTCGTAAGGCAGGTCCCGACGCTGCCCGTCAATTCCGTACGAGATCGTCACAGTGCGCTTTGCCAGATCGATCTCTTCGACGTTCCCGGTCAAAATCTTCACGCGGCGCAGCAATCTGCGCAGTGGATTGCAAATATGCGTGGGTTCCAGGTCTCCTGCGGCCACTTCATGAAGCATCGGCGTAAAAATTGTGAAGTTTTCGCTGCTGATCAGCGTCACTTCAATCTCGCTGTTCCTGGCAACCGTGCGATCCAGGTACCGCGCCGCTTCAACGCCAGCGAAGCCGCCGCCCAAAATAACGATCCTTACCATTTCGCCCTCATTCGTTATCCTAAACTTTATCCGCGAGCCGCCTGATTTAATTCCTCCATCTTCTCTTTGTCGATTTTCAAACCCGCAGCCGCCACGTTCTCTTCCAGATGTTTGACGCTGGATGTTCCAGGGATCGGCAGCATCACGGGAGATCGCGCCAGCAGCCATGCCAAGGCCACTTCGGACGGAGTGACTTTCAACTTCGCTGCCACACGGCCGATGGGACTCTCGCCGCCGGAGAGTTTTCCCGCCGCCAACGGGAACCAGGGAATGAACCCGAGTTTCTGCTGTTCGCAGTATTGCAGCACCGCTTCCGAACCGCGGTCCGTAAGGCTGTACCGATTCTGCACGCTCACGATGGGAACGATCGTCTGCGCGTGCTGAATCTGCTGCACGCTTACTTCCGATAGCCCGATATGCTTGATCTTGCCTTCCGCCTGCAGCTCTTTCAAAGTGCCCAGCTGTTCTTCGGCCGGAACTTTCGGATCAATTCGATGCAACTGGTAAAGCGCGATCTGCTCCAGCCGCAGCCGCCGCAGGCTTCCTTCGCAAGCGGACCTTAGATGCTCCGGCCTTCCATTTTCCACCCATTTGTTTGGACCCGTCCGGTCGAAACCGCCCTTAGTCGCAATCACCAGATCGGCTGGATAAGGGTGCAGGGCCTCGGCAATAATCTTTTCACTCACCTCTGGGCCATAAGAATCCGCGGTATCAATGAAACTGATTCCCAGCTCCACAGCCTTCCGCAATACGCGCACGGCTTCGACCCGGTCCGCCGGCTCGCCCCAAATTCCCTCGCCGGTGATGCGCATAGCACCATACCCCAGCCGCGTCACACGCAGATCATTTCCAATCAGAAGCTCACCGGCCTTCTTCGCCGGCCGCTCTTCTTGCCGCTTTGCCGATGTGCTGTTCGCCATGTTGATTTCCTCCTCTCCATCGTAGATGCCCCAATAGCCGCTCCCGTCGCACTTGCCCCCCAAATAGCTCACCGGACCCAGAGCCGCAAAATCGCCCGAGCTTGTCGCCCGCCCGCGGTGATATTTGAGAACAGGGTCACAGCGTCACACTTTCCACAATTAGCGAAACTGGCTACAATTCTGCCGAACTGCCGAGCACAGTTTGAAGTTCAACTCTAAACAGGATCGGTCGGCGCACGAATCGAGCCGACTATATCGATGAGAAAACACTGCCTTCGAGCTGCACTCATGCTACTGATTGCAGCAGCCACCAATGTTGTGCCATCGCTGAATTCATTATCCGCAACCGACACTAAATTCGCCACTATCAGTAACGCCCAAGCTCAGGAAATGCTCGCCAAAATTCAGGCGGACATCCAGCAATACTATTACGACCCCGCGATGCATGGGTTGGACCTCAAAAAACGCTTCACCGATGCCAGCCAGAAGATTGCCGCGGCAAAATCCCAAGACGAAGCGCTGCTCATCATTTCCGCCGCCGTTGCCGCGCTGAACGATTCGCATACTCGCTTCAGACCGCCTGTCCGCCCCTACACCGTTGACTACGGTTGGCTCATGCAGGCCGTCGGAGATTCGAATTGTTACGTCACCGCCGTTCGTTCAGACAGCGATGCGGCCGCGAACGGCATCAAGCCCGGCGATCAGGTGCTGGCACTCAACGGGGTACCACTCCTACGGGCCGATATCACCACTATTGAATACTCCTATCGCGTATTTCCGCAGTCTGGATTTCATCTGGACGTGCGCTCGCCAGACGGCGCCGAACGAGCCGTCGTAGCGAAGTCCAAGGTCACACCGGGCCAAGTCATGGTCACTCATACAGACGTTTTGACCTGGGCAAGAACCCACCGCGATGACCCAACACATGATCCTTCGCGTTACCACGAACTAAACAAGAAGGTATTAGTTTGGAAGCTTCCCGATTTCGTGATTGATCCCGTAGACGTGGACGGTCGCGCGAACAAAATGCGCCCTTACGAAGTCGTTGTCCTCGATCTACGCGGAAATCCCGGGGGAAGAGTAGATGCTTTAGAAAAGTTCATCGGTGCATTCTTCGACCATGACGTGAAAATCGGCGACCGCAAAGCCCGCGCAGATCTCAAGCCGCAAATCGCAAAGACCAGGGGCGGGAAGGCGTTCACCGGCAAACTAATCGTCCTGGTGGACAGCACATCCACCTCCGCCGCGGAGGTTTTTGCCCGCGTCGTTCAATTGGAAAAGCGCGGTATCGTCCTCGGCGATCGTTCCGGCGGTATGGTGATGGAAGGAAAGCCGTACGTTCACGCGATACCGCTCGACCGGGTCAATGTCACCCAGTACGGCGCGATGATAACCGTCGCGAATCTGATCATGACTGACGGCAAGAGCCTCGAAAACGTCGGCGTAATGCCAGACGAGCGCATCCTGCCAACGCCCGCGGACCTGGCCGCCGGTCGCGACCCCGTCCTGGCCCGCGCCGCTCAACTCGCCGGCGTCGAGCTAACCCCAGACCAAGCAGCCAAGATTTTCCCCTTCGAATGGCCAAAAGACCAAATGCCCGAAATCGACTGACCAACGCGTGTGGTCCAAGCGAGCGACAGCACGGCACCCACAAGCGACGCCGAACCCAAAACCGATCAGCCTCTAGGTCAACTGACACAGTGGTATCTTTCGCTCTCGCCATGCGCCGAACGCTCCAGATTCTGTCCCTGTTGATTCTAGTTTTTTCCCCCGCAATTTCGCCTGCCTCTCCGCAGACAAACACAAAGACCGATAATCAGGCGGAGCTCCAAGTCAAGATTTCTACTGAAAGAGCGAAATACATACAGGGAGACGATGTCCCGATACATATTCAGATCACCAATGTGGGAAGACGTAGCATTTACATCGGACGAGACTTTTGGAACAACGATTCTCCATCGCGAATGAGACTATGCGTTAAAGCTAGAGACGGTCATGCCATGCAGGGATTCCAAGGTTCCGTCGACGGCCTTGCACCGGGCGCTTTCAAACGCCTTCCCAAGGCAGCCATCGATTGGTGCCTTTCGTTGACGCCCGGATACTCGTACGGTACCAACACAAACGTTCAAGGGTTTGTAGGGCCTTTGATCCATGGAACCTATCAGGTCAAAGCCATATTTGAAAGTTCCGGTGTCGACTCAAATACGTATTTGAATCCGCTTCTTGGAAATCCTGAGGAGCTCGCGGCGTTCTTACCGGGCAATTGGAAGGGACTGGTTACAAGCAACGAACTCACCATCACGGTCGTGCCTCAACGACGGACCGAGAAGAGGTAGGCGGGCATGTGCTGGTGGTTGGTCTCAGTCTCGGAGCCTGTGTTGCTGGTTGTCGGCCTTTTTGGAACGCTGAAGTAGCCAATGGCGCAATCGCCAATGAGAGGTCCGGTCAAATGATTGCAGAAAACGCAAGGACCAGGCTTCTTGTAACTCTCGGAGGTATCGGCGCAATAATCCAGCTTATATTCCTTCACTGGAGCGGGTTCCGGAGCCAAGACAACACAACATCGTTCGTAAACAATTATTACGTGACAGGAGCCACATGCGTGTTGGCGGCGTTCTTCTATGCTCTGTTCCTCAGTCACCCGGTTAGTTGGTGCATCCGCGCGCGAAGGATCTCACTATTTGCAATTTGCACGGGTGCGCTAGGGGGCGCAATGGCCACCACCTTGGCGTTTCAAGGACGTTACTTGGTGGCGGCTTGTTTCTTGACATACACGATGCAGCGAGGCGTCCCGGAAGGCAGCGTAAAAATAGCTTTCGAGCTCGCCCTTCTGAATATTGAAACTTACGCCCTAATTGAGCTTCTCTATATGACTATTCCGGCTTTCCTTTGCGGCACCATGGTTACCGCGTTAGTGGCCCGCGCCTTCATTCCATCCGCGGGCGGACGACCCATCCAGGCGTTGCCAAAGTGAACGCCATCGGAATGGAGTGGTTGGTTGGACGGGTGACCCACCGGCCCTTGACGCTATATCCTAGAACTGGGATAATCAGATGACGAGGTCGAAGAGGGTCCACGGCGAGAAGCCGCTATTCTGGACGAGATCCAGCAAGGATGAGCTGTTGAACTTCCCTGAAGTCGTCATCGATGAAATGGGAACTGCGCCCAGCGTTGCGCAGTTCGGCGGTCAGCACCCCAGCGCGAAGCCTTGGCGAGGCGAGGGCCCGGGCGTCTTTGAATTTGTAGAAGATCATCGCGCTGACGCCTATCGCTTGGTTTACACGGTCAAGTTTGAAAACGCAATTTACGCGTTGCATGTATTCCAGAAGAAGTCGCCCGGTGGCATAAAGACAGCACGCGCGGATATCAAGCTGATCGCCAGACGGCTCCGTGAGGCCAGGGCGGACTATGAGGCGCGCTATGCCAAAGACAAAAAATAAATCGGGTGTCACTCCAAGTTCCGGCAACGTCTTTGCCGACCTTCGCATTCGCAATGCGCAAGAAAAGCAGGCCAAGGTCCGGCTAGCCGTCGCGATCAACCAGATCATTCAGGTCCGGAAATTATCGCAAATGGCCGCGGCGCGCCGTCTGAAAGTCAACCAGCCGAAAGTCTCCGCCCTGTCCAATTATCAGCTAGACGGCTTTTCTGTCGAACGCTTGATGAATTTTCTAACCGCCCTCGACCGCGACGTTCACATTGTTATTCGTCGCACAGCTCCACCGCGCAAGCGCGGCCGCATTCTGGTGACGGCTGCGCAGGCTTGAAGTCCCAGCCGCGTGAGGGCGCAAGAATTGACGGCTCCGCCTTCGACCACCATAGCAGACGCGTGTAGCAAACCCTTCCACACCACCCAAACGAACGCGGTTGAATTTACGAGTGCCGGATCCATCGGTTTTTGAAGACTGGTCACCCGGGTGTCTGCGAGCTCTGTGCCACTCCACCGCTACCAACAGCGTGACTACGGCTCCGGCGTCAGCGCTCCGGTCGCGGGATCAATTCGGAAGTAGGAAACAGTCGCATCTTGGAAATGTGCCACGGAAAGCCCTGTACCATCCGGATTGACCTCCACGCTTGAGGGTTTCGCGGCCGCTGCAAACGGCGAACCCACCACGGCATTCAATTCGCCGCTTTTCCAGTTGATACTGAAAGCCGCAACGCTCTGGGAAGTTTGATTCACGACATATAAGTAGTGGCTAGAGGGGTCGATCGCCAACCACCCCGGCCCATGTTCCGGAAGAACGGATACTTCAGTCCCGCCCCCGCCCTCGCCGTCGCGCGAAATCATCAGTGAATCTCTCAACCCATTCGCCGCGAATGTCATCCGCTGGCCCGTGCGTAGATTCGTGACGTGCAGCACCCGCGAATCGCCCTGCACCGCGCTGACGACGTTCGTCGCGGCCGTCACCGTCAAGAGCGTCTTGGTATTGTTACCGCGGTAGCTCGCCAGGATGTTCGCCGTTCCCGTAGTGACAGCTGTTGCCAAGCCCGAAGCGTTGACGGTCGCGACCGCCTTATTGTCCGATGCGTACGTCGAGTCGCTGGTCGTTACGTTCGAGGTCTGGCCGTCGACAAACATCACGGTCAAAGCGAACTGCTGCGTCGCGGCGACCGCAATCGTCGGATTCGCCGGCGTCAGCTTGACACCAGTAATGAACAGGTTGCTAACGTCGGAGCTGATGCAAGCGGACAACCCCAGAAGCGAGAGTAAAGGGACAAACTGCACGAACTGCTTGAACTTGCACACTGGATTGACTCCACATTCGCCTGCGCGAGAACCTTAAACCGGATTTTCGATTTGACTAACCAGCCGGTCGTTCCACTCCAACTTTTCAGCTGCACTCGTGGCAATAACAGCTTGCTGGGATGCTACCACGCGACGCATGGTGCCGCGTTCTCGCAATCCGCGCGGTTTCTAAGCGATTGGCAGGCGCAGGCAGGATCAATTTTGCGGTGCCGGGCAGCCCGCCCTCCCACGCCCCCAAACGAAAATCTTAGAAGTTTCGGACGCCACTTCCCTTTGGTATTTGAAGCGCGCGGGTTTAGGCGCTACACTTTCGACCACGGCAGCAACGTACGTCCGCCAAATCATTTCGGCCAGTGGGTACTAGTTCTGTACCAGTTCTGTACGAACGTACAGCTGCCCTCTCGACCCGTGCATTTTAACCTCACGTTGGACTCAGAAAAAATGCAGCCTCACAAAAATCCGCGCGACGCCGCCAACTTCGCACCGCCGTATCAATAACAAACTGCAATCGCCGCAGCATCCGTACCGGCGGCGCCGTGGCAACAAGCTCCATTCAGCGTCCGCCGCAACTCCGCACCAACGCTCCCCGCTGCGCCCCAAACATCACGACGCTACGTAGTCCTGCGAACGCCATCAGTAACAATTGTAAAGCTTCTAATCAACGTCCCGCCGATTAGAAATCACCGTAAACAATTGAAAACAATCACCAACTCACAATTCTAATCAGCTATTTTTCGCATAGTGGCAGTTGTACTCGGGCAAGGTCTCTTGGTGAGCTAGCCGGTTTTCAAGACCACTTGGTACTGATTGGTACTGGAACCTTTCTGACTTAGGCTGCGGGGGCAGTGCGTGGGACGCGGCTTCGATTCTGACATACCTCGTAAATGCTCAGTCGATCCGATACGCCCACTTTTCGCAGGATCCGGTGCACGTGGTTCTTCACCGTTTGCTCGGAGAGGTTCAAGTGATTTGCAATTTCCTTGTTGCTAAGTCCCCGGCCAATCAAGGGGATAAGCTGTTGTTCGCGCTGCGTCAATCCCCATTGAGCTTGCTTCTGGCTATTCGGCAGCTCCGCGGTCTGTGTCGCGACGTAGTCGAACAAAACTTCCGTGTAGTGGGCTGGACAGACGGCATGTCCTTCGGCAACCGTGCGGACCGCCGATACCACATCTACTGCGGAGGCGTTTTGCAGGACATAGCCCCGCGCACCGCGACGAATCGCTGTCAGGAAGCTACTCCGGTCATCGGTCATGGCAATGAGGACGGTTTTGACGGGCAGGTTTTCTGCTCCAGCTGAGGATGACAAATCGAAGTTACCGAGCAGAACATCCAACGAGTCCAGGACCAGAACGTCCGCGCCGGAATCGAGGGTTTGTTCGCACAACGTGGAATTATCCATTTGCGCTATAACGATCTCAAAGTCCGTGCGCTTGGTTAGAATCCTCGCGATGGATTCCCGTAACAACCGGTTTACACACAAGATCGAGACTTTGGCTCTACTCCCCATTTATTGCCCTCACTATCCGCGTGGGCTGCGGCATATAGTCCTAATAGTTACAGAACTGGATTGAAACACCGCTGGAGATACTTACGCAACTAGTAATTTACAGTATTACAAAGTCTTTGCAAAGTGGAGGAAACACGTAGGCCATCGCGCTGGGGGCAAAAACTACGTATGGCGTTGTTCGAACCACGCTCAACCACATAAACGAACCCTGGGAAGCGCTGACTCAACTACCTATCTGAGCCAACCCGGCCTTCCGGGACAGCTCAAAACGGACTTTACGGGACGTCCAGCAATGGGTGCCATACCGGAAATCCTGTAGAAATGGCATTTGAAGGGTACTACCGCTCTCGAGGCCGACCCATGGTGTTTTTGGGGGCATTGGCGTTCCGAGCTCGCGATGTTGCCGGGCCCGTGAACTCGCTCAGAACAAAGGGGCTGCGGGCGTCAGCTCAATCGATTTGCCTGGGCCACTGCAGTTCCCCCCCTATCTGCAATCAATTCGGGGTCGAACTTCCTTGCGGCGGCGCAGCGAGTTTTTGGCGCAGCTGAACGAGTTCCGGCATTTCGGCGTCAGCCTTGGACCAGGACTTTTCAGCGTGCGCAAACTGTTCGCGCGCTGCGGCCTGTTCCCCGCGGTGCTCATAAATCAGGCCGAGTGCATAGTAGCCGCCCGCATAACTTGGATCGTGTTCGATGATTTGGCGTGCCGTAAATTCCGCTAGGTCCCAGTCGCCTGCATCTCGGGCAATGCTTGCTATTGAATCGAGCTGAAACAGAGCTTCACTCCAGGAATCAGGGCCCGGAACGGCGCGGATTTTTTTCTCGATATCACGGAGAAGTATATTGCTCTTCTCTACTTGGCCTTGGCGAAGCAGAATCTCGGCGTTCAGCAATCCCGCATCGGGCAATTCCGCCGCGACAGTTGACGGCACACTCTCGAGTTCCCGCTCAGCTAACGTGAGTTCCGACTGAGCCGCGTCCACTTGATTGAGGCGAAGCAGCGCGCGTCCGGCCATGGTGTGTCCTGCGAAACGACCCATCGGCCATTTGCCGTTGGCCAACTCCTGCGCGGCCGAGAGAGCCTCTTGGTAGCGTCCCCGGCTAAGCAGAAATTCGGGCCAGTTCCTTCGGTTGAATTCGGCGATATCGTTATAAACCGGCAACTCAAAAGCCGTGTGGAGAACCTTCTCGGCTGATTTCATCTGTCCCAGTGTCTCGTAGCACATCGCGAGAAGGCTCAGATTGTGGAAGTGATGCCAGTCGTAACGAGCGGGTATGTTTTCCGAACGATAGTAATTTTCCTCAAGCTCCTCGGCGCGCTCAAACTCCGCGATCGCTTCTTCCGTGCGGCCTGCCCACCGCAGGTCGTGGCCGTGCATGTGATGCGCATGCGCAATGGCTGGCGCCATGCGCACGTAAATCTCACTCTGTCCGAGCGCCTCCTCGCGGCGGCCGATGGTTTCGTAGCTGTGCGCGAGATAGTGATGCGCTGCAAACTCGTCCGGCGCAAGAGCGAGCGCCGCTTCGTAAAATGCGATGGTATCCGGCCCGCCGTTCTGTCCGTGCGCGTGGGGAGAGCCTTCCTCGGCGAATCCGCGTTGGATCCACAACCACGGGTCATTCGGACTCACCGTGATCGCGGCGGTTATGGCGGTTCGGTACGCGAAATACTTTTGCAAATCGGAATCGTCAAGCCAGGCGAGAAGTAAGCCGTGAATCTCGATCTTGCGGCGCTCGATTTCTGCAACCGTATCAGCCAAAGATTGCGCCTGGTCGAGCATTGCGTGGGCTGACGCAGCGTCTGCGAGCCCGACGTACGCGTCGGAGAGACCAACGTAGGCCATCGCCAGCTTTGGATCGAGGCGCAACGCCTGGTTGAACGAGCGTGCCGCCTCGATCCAAACGAAAGAATGGAGGTAGGCGAGGCCTTGATCATAGAAAGCCTGGGCTTGAGGCGACGAGGTTGTCACCGGGTCATGCAGTGTTCCGACTCCCTCGCGCAAGGCGACCGGACGCTCGAGAATTTCGCGCGGTACCCAACCCACCATTCCAGCGTCGTGACCTTCATGTTGAGCGTACGCCGGCGCAGCCAGCGACACTGCTAAAGCCAGTGTGCTTGCAATCAAAAAAAGACGTGGCAAAGACGATTGCATCGTTAGGTGGCCGTTCACGCGATGGTTGCCATGGATCCTAGATCTCTGAAATTTCAACTTCTCGCACGTAGAACCCCATGTCAAGCCGTCGAGTCTGCATCGTCGGCTCGGCAACGCGCAAACGGATTAGGTAGGTTCCCGTTGCAGTCGGAGACCACGAATGACTCCAAAAACTCCACGGATCGTTCGCAGTCTGTTGGAATTCGTCCACTGAAATGTAGTCTTCGTCAGGGTTGAACCGAATCTCAAGCCGCTTCACGGGCGCCGTACCTCCCCACATTATCCCGGCGACTCGATACCTAATTCTCTCACCGACGCGCCATTTCTCGACACGAGTGGCCATCGCTGATTGATCGATCGCCGGGGCCTGGTAATCGCGCGCGAGCTTAGGTGACCCGCGCTGCATGGTACGAAAGGCGAACTCCTGCATCTGCGCAGTAATTTCCGCAGAGTCAGGAACTACGCGAATCTCGTTGAACCACTTGATGCACGCGCATCCGTACCAGCCGGGAACCACCAGGCGGACCGGCGCGCCATGGTCGCGCGTGAGTGGCTGGCCGTCCATATCGGTAGCCAGGAAAGCCTTCGTCGCGCGAATATCATCGAGCGAAAAAATCCAGCTTGCGCCTGGTGTGGAGCTGGCCGATTGTGACGCATAGCGGTCGAAGCCCGAGACCAGGATACGCGCACTGTTCGGGATGGACGGAATGCGTTGTAGCACCTCGGTAAGCGGAATGCCGGTCCAGACGGCAACACTGATCAAACCAAAGCGTCCCTCGCGCGTATTTCCGGCGCACTCCATCAGGTGGGTTCCCATCGGCCGCGCCTGGGCGCGCAAATCACCGACTCTGACGTCGCGGGGAGCACCGGTGAGCCCGTGGAGTAGGATCGATTGCAAATCCTGCTCTCTGAGCAACGACGAGGCACGCGTGCGAATGTAGAATCGCCCGGCAGCTGTGACCGGTTCCTCAGGCGTGGCCGAGGCCAGGTCCGTGTAGAGGCGTCCATCGAGCTCCTCTCCGACGGCGGTGTCCATTGGAGGCGCGCCTTCGCGGGCGAAGGGGACAATCTCCATCATCTCGCCGCCCGCGAACCAGTTCCGCGTCTGTCCAAATGAAGGTGCAGGCAACAGAATTTGGTCGAGGCCAACGCAGATCGCGCCACCTGCGATGCTCAATGCATTGAGCAATTCCCGACGCGAAAGTTTCAGGCGTGAATCTTCAGGCATGCAGTGACCGAAGAATGAGGATACACCGGGCGAATGAAATCTGAGGCATCAGGCAGCGAAAGGTAAATACTGGCGAGAGCCGTCGCCAAAGGTTCTGCGCCAGACGCTCGGCGCAAATTCGCGGTCAAAGAGCGACGGGCCGCTGGGGAAGCGACGGCCCATCGGTAAGTCGGGTCCAACTCAGTTAGAACTCGTAACGGACCGCAAACTCCATCTGTCGCCCAAAGGCCTGGCCCTGGGCCGCAGTGCCGGTAAAAGTCCCAAACGTAGCGGGCGAAGTCGGGTCTAGCGAGAGAGTTGCGTCGCTGAAATTGACACTGTTGAATAGATTGAAAGCCGTGACTCTGAATTGAAGACGCTGGCGTTCGGTTATATTGAAGCTCTTGTTGATTCCAGCATCCACCTCCGCAAAGGCCGGTCCTATCAAGACGTTTCGCGACCCGGGCAATCCCGGCAAAGTAAATGTAATATCGGCCTGTGCAGCTGCCGGATTGGAGAACAAGTTTGGAAGTATAGGATTTCCGCTGCCGTCCACTTTTCCAGTGTTCCTCGTAACATGGGTCGAGAGAGGAGTGGTCAGGGTTCCGGATGCGGTGAGGAAGAAGTTCGTCGGGAAATTGAACCCGTTCGCCGGACTTTCCGGGAACCCTGAATGCCATCTCATGGCAGATGTGAATTCCCAGCCGCCGATAAGAGCATTCAGCAAACGGCTGGAGTCGCCACCGTAACGGTGGCCATGTCCGAAAGGCAGGTCGATCACAGCCGTGCCATTGAAGTTATGTTTCAAGTTGAAATCTGAAAGGCCCCTATTCAGGCGCAGATCAAATGGATTCTGGATCAGGCCCGTGGCAGTGCCGTTGACACTGAAGGAATCGGCATTTTCCGCCGTCGAATCGTTGTCAATCGATTTCGAGAACACATAGTTGAAGGCAAACGATCCAAAAGGAACGATTTTTTTCACCGTTAATTGCAGGCTGTTATAGTTCGAATTCGCGAAGTTCGTCCAGGTATTCAGTTGAGCGAACTGCGGTGGGAATAAAACGAATCCAGAATTGGTCGGATCCAGCTTCGCACTCCAGGGAGTCGGCAGCCCGCCTGGTGACGGTGCCGTGTCTAATGCGAACAAAGCGCACGACCACGACGCTCCTCCGTTCCCAGCGGCCCCGGAGGCAATTGTTGTAAATGCGTAGAAAGCTTGAGTGGGCGTCAGATTCGCGTATCCCGGAACCCCGAGGGCCGCCGCAGTGAATGCCGGCATGTTGGGTAGCACGTTGTTGAAATATGGAACCGTTTGGATCGTGGCTAGTTGCGTGAGGTTGGTAGGATCGATCGGCGGGTTCGGGTTATTGGGCGAAGCCTGAGCGAGCGCCGCGGTTTTACGGTATGCACTATAAAGGTCCGTCTTGGATACAGGGTCCGTAAGATCCAGATACTGGGCAAAATCGGCTTTGCCAAGCAACCGGCGGCCTAGCGTCCCCACGTAGGCAACGTCGAGCACCACACCTTTCGGCAACTGGCGTTGGAACGACGCCGTGAGGTGGATCGAATAAGGGGTCTGCAGATGCTGATCAACCGCGAAGCCGAGATTGGACGCAGTCGAAGCTGGAGTAAATGGGAAGCTAACGGATGCGGGCGGAGTGAAGAAGGGCGGTCCGGCGTCCGGGAGTCCCGTGCAACCTGCACTGGTGCACGCGCCCGAGAAACGCGGCGCAGTTGCGAGAGTGAATTGTTGTGAATTGTCAATCAGCGAAGTCGCGATTCCGGGAGAACCGTTCTGATCGGCGTCAACGGCGAGAGCTTGGCCAACCCGATCGTAGAAGAGTCCCGCGCCGAGCCGGAATACGGACTCTGCTCCGTTGCCAAAGAGCTTCTTTGACCAATCACTGCCGAAGTTCGGTGAATAGGCGAAGGCAACCCGCGGCGCGAAGTTGTGAGGGTTGGAGTTGTACCAGGAACTCTTGCCGTTTGCCTTGCCTGCCAATTGCCAGCTGAGCAGCGGCGAGGCGGTGGACGGAATTCCTGCCTCCATGTTTATTTCGCGCTGCTTGAAGTATTGCCCGACGTCGATCGTCGGAGCGACCTGGTTGCCATTGACTTCCCACGGTGGAGTTTCGTATCCATAATGGAGTCCCAGTGTCACCGTAAAATTCGAACGTACCTTCCAGCTATCCTGCACGTAGGATTCAAAGAGGTTCTCTGCAAAGTTCCGGTCCTCAAGGCTTCCTTGTGGCAAGAACTGGCCCTGACGGTTGGCAAAAAATGTAGCGCTCACCTGGGTCATCGAACCCGTGAGCATCATGAAAGCCGACGTGTACGCAAACGGGTTGTTTGGCGCCGGGGCGTTCGTGCCATCGGGAATTGAATCTCCGCAAAGGTTGACGCAAAAACCACTGTTTACGACGAAGGCCGGGAACGAATTAAAACCGTTGATAGTGTGGTTGCGCACAAAATATTGCGACCCACCGAAAGACAACGTGTGTTTTCCCTTGCTCCAGGTTAGATCGTCGCTCACCTGATTCACCGGCACGGTGCGAATGTTGGGGCGAACGAAGTCCACGATGTCGCTGAAATTGCGTACATCAAAGAGTGGTCCGGAGGCGCCCGAGAGACTTACGCCAATTCGAGTGAGGCCGTAACGCAAACTATTTACGACGTTCGAACCGATCTGCGCATTGTAGTTGACCGCGATACCTTTGCTGTTGTTCTTCAACTCCTGCGCCGACGGCTCACCTGGGAACTCGCCAGGAAGTAATCCGGTGTGTAGTCCTTCGAGCGAGCCGCGCACAAAAATCGATTGGCGCCCGTCCTGGGTAAGGTTGTAGTCGAAACGTGCGGTGTAGAGATTTCCGGCGGTAGGAAGCAGGGTGTCGAAATTGAGGCCGTTAAACGCTAAGCCGCCATCGAACCCCGAAGCAGGGCTGTTCCCCGCCGGCAACTGGGCCATGTAAGCGACCATCGCCGGGTTCACGCCCAATCCTGCAGGGTCCAGAGACTGGACGGAAGCGCCCGTTGCTGATGTTGGCGGCAATCCGAAATTTCCCGCGGCAATCTGGAATGACTTTCCGTCCAGTCCGGTAACTGTACTGGCTGGGCAAGCGGACGCGGTAGCGCATTGATAGACTAATACGCCGTCGGCCAAAGTGCTGGTTGGTACATTTCGAGTTGGGGCGGGTGCGGCCACACTTTCCCGGCGATCCTCGTTGTCCACAAAGAAGAAGGCTCGTTTCTTCTTGATGGGGCCGCCTAGAGAACCTCCGCCGATGTTTCGTTGATCCTTGCCGCGAGGGATGCCGTTCAAATTGTTGAAGTAATCATTGGCGTTCGGGCCCGATGTCCGATAGTACCAGCGCAGATTTCCATGAAATTCGTTGGTGCCGCTTTTTGTGACCAGCGCGACCTGTGCTCCGCCCACAATGCCGTCAGTTGCGTTCGCATTGGTGGTGGTCACGCGAAATTCCTGGACGGAGTCAAGTGTAATAGGCAGGGCGCTGGTAAAAGCAGCCTGGTTCTGCCAATCGTTGGCGTCGATTCCGTCCACTGTGATGTTCGTCTGATTGCTACGCACACCATCCACCGCACCATCGCGCGCATCCAGGTTGGCGGTTGTGCCCATCGCGAGCTGATCGGTATCGGACATACCTGTGAACACCACGCCGGGCTGCAACGTCAGAAGGTTGACCACGTTGCGCGCAAGAAACGGCAGGCTTTGCACCTGATCTTGCCCGAACGTGTTGCCCATGGTGGCGTCTTCGGTGTTCAGAGCCGGCACAGCTGCGGACTCGACCGTGACTTGCTGACTGATGGTACCCAAGTCGAGCTGTACGTCCACATTTGTTGGAGTGGCCACCAACACTTCGACTTTTCCGTTCAGATAGACCTTGAAGCCGGGCTTTTCGACTTGTAGATGATACGTGCCCGGATTGACTTGCGCGAAGTTAAACGAGCCGGTGCTGTCGGTCTTGGTGGTGCGCGAGCTGTCTGTACTAATTTCCGTGGCAGTCACTTGTGCGTCCGGGACTGCTGCACCTGTTTTGTCAACAACGGTGCCGTGGAGGCTCCCTACGTTCTGCGCCCGGACTGGAAGGGAAAATCCCAACAGAAAAACTACGGAGCACACAACTAGACACACGCTTCTTTGAGCATTCATCACAGTTCGCCCCCAATTTCCCGCAGCGAAAGAAGACAGCACCCTCGTGGGAGGAAAGCGCCACGTCGCTTTGCATCACTGGGTCGCATGTATATAGGAAGCTATTAGATTGTCAAGGAGTTTTTTCGATACTGGGAAAATTTGTCCGGATTCGAATAATTCGCGAGCCGTTTTCGGACACTCTGCGACTATCAAACGGCGGCAATCTCGAGCGATTGCTGCAGAGAATCTTTGCTATTGGTTGGTCTACCTCTGTTGGGTCGACGCCGGGCGACTTCGCCGCTAGAATGGTGTGTTCTGCAACGGCCGTTGGCGTCGCACTTGCGGGACCTCGGGAGCGCCGAGTCGAACTTCGAGCGCGCTGCGATTTCAACGGGAGCCGGCGTCGTGAGATACAACATCCGCGTCACACTCTTAATCGCCATTGCGGCCGTGCTGGTATTCGCGACGCCTGCCTACATGCGGGACTCTTCCCGATCGACGCAAGATGAGCAATCCAAGCAAACGAAAACGAGGCCGCCGACCGCGTCGCCTCCGCGCGTCATCGCGATCACCGCAAAGGATTTCCAGTTTGATCCGGCGGAAATTCACCTCAAGGTGGGAGAGAAAGTCCGACTGCAGGTTACTTCGTCTGGCCGGACTCACGGGATTCATATCAGCGCGTTTCCAGACGGTGCGAAAGCCAACACGCCGCCGGGCCTGGCTTTCATCTTCGGCGAAGATTGCTGGAAACTGAAAAAGGGCGAAGCGGTTCCTGTTGACATCGAAGCGACCGAGCCTGGAACGTATTCATTCCTTTGCTGCAAGTCTTGCGGAACCGGCCATAAACGAATGACGGGCCGGATTTATGTCGAGCCCTGAACGTGGACGAGACTTGCAACGGTGTGACCGCAGAGTCGGCCATTTCCGTGCGCGCACGGCGCAGCGATCGGAAAACCTGAGATCTCCTGGTAATCTCCGACCAGACCACTAACGCCGTGTCGGATTGCAAATTCCAGGCGAGAGATTTACTCGTGTTTCTCGGAAATAGTGAAGTCCACCACCGTGGGTTCGCTGGGCTTCACGGTTACCTTCTTCGTCCAACTAACCGGGGTGCTATATATCGGGCGCCGCACTTCCACCTGCGCGCCGACGTCCAGAACTTTTGCCTCCGAGGCAATTTGCCAACCCTCGTGCCAGGCTACGATTTCGTATTCGCCCGGCGGCACGTCCGAGAGCGTAAACGCGCCGCGATCGTCAGTCACTGCATAATACGGATGCCGCACCACGATTACGTTGGCGTTCATCCACACGTGCCCGGCGTTACATTTCAATTCGACTACGCCTTGCCGCTGCAACGTGACGGGGATGAACTGGTTCTGGAAAGGAAAGGGAATGTTGTTTGTGGCGACACCAAACATCTGCACGGTATGCAGCACGGGATCACTGCTCTCGATCTTCAGTGTGCCAGACTGCGGCACCAGCATGATGTGCGGAACGTAGCGGCAAGTCTTTTGATCCAATTGCTGGCGTTCGGGGAGCAGATCCATGGGCTTGCCCGTGGTCACACCGCGAAGGAATACCACAGTGTTGGCCACGCCGTTGCCATTCGGATTAATCAGCAGGCGCTCCAGATCGCGCGTCTTCAGCCCTTGAGGATCACAAATTTCCGGGTTCTTGGTTATTGGCAGCTTGGGAATTTTGGGGATCGGGCCCGTCCACGTGACCGTGCCGGATATGGCGCCGCCGTGCTGCACCGTGATCGGTGTGTAATCCGTTTGCGCGGCCACTGTGCCGGCGCAGAGTAGAACCGACATCGCGATTGGACCGATGGCCTGGAAGAGAGAATGCTTCATATTCTCGTACATCGTCACCTCGCTGGCAGCGCCGGCGGATGCGCCACGATCTCCACTTGGCAGACCCGCCAGGTGCCGATCTCCATCAGGATGGGTCCCAGGATTTGCCTAGAAAACTATTGCCCTCCCTCGACAAAGGAAAATCCGGGCTCGCGGCGAAGTATAACATTCACTTGACAAAACTTTACAAATCGTTATAAATCGCAGTTACCGTGTAGACATTCTTCACGTCCCCGTTAAGACCTCGGCACTGCGAAGGCCGAGTTGGTCAGCTGTTCGGTTGACGGAATCTTCACAACTTCATCGCGGTTCGTGCGGCGCGACCTTGCCCAGATCCAGTGGGAGCGCGGTTAATCCTACGTGTCTCAGGCTACCGATTCCGGCCGGAGCAGGGTATAAGGTTAGTGTAATGCGGCCATCCCAGACCGATACCCTGGACGATTTCTCCGCCAAGCGCATTCTGATTGTCGATGACGACGTAGAGCTTTGTGAGCTCGTCGGGCAATACCTGAAATCCCAGGGCTTCCAGATTGAGGCCGTCCATGACGGTTCGGTGGGCCTTGAGCGCTCGCTTTCCGGCACGTACTCGCTGATCATCCTCGACGTTATGTTGCCAGGCATTCGTGGCTTTGAAGTTCTGCGCCGCGTTCGAGCCAAGTCTGCCGTCCCCATCATCATGCTCACGGCGCATGGTGACGATGTTGACCGTATTGTGGGACTCGAAATCGGCGCCGACGACTATCTCCCGAAACCATTCAATCCTCGCGAGCTGGCCGCGCGGATTCACGCAGTGTTGCGCCGAACCGACGGTGGGCCTCCAACGGACACGGTCGCTCCCGCGTCGATCCTCCTGGACGACATCCGGCTGGACACGCGCGCCCGCGCTGCGCACCATAAAGCGCGCGACGTGGAGCTTACTTCCGCGGAGTTCGAACTGCTTGCGCTGTTTTTCAAGTCACCTGGACAAGTGATCTCGCGGGAAGATTTGGTCAGAGGCGCGCTGGGCCGCGATGCAGAGCCGTCCGATCGCAGCCTGGATGTGCACATCAGCAACCTTCGCAAGAAGCTGGGGACTTGTCCGGACGGAGCGGAGCGAATCCGGGCAATTCGCAACGTCGGTTACATTTATGTAGTCTCCGGCGCGGCGCGCTGAGCGTTGGCTTGTGAGCGGCAAAGAGTGAATCCGAAATGCGCAGCCTGTTCCTAAAGATCTTCCTCTCTTTTTGGCTCGCGATGGTTCTCGTCAGCGCGACTCTGATCGCTTCCGTTATTGCTACGCAATCCCAATTCAAGGCCATGCGCGCCGAAGAATTCGACCGCACGGTGATGCCCCTCGTGGCGGCCCGCGCAGCAGACATCCTGGACGATCACGGCATGGGCGCCCTGGCCGACTTTCTCAATTCTCTGGAGAACACCTTGCACTGGCAGGCGTACCTGTTTGACGACGAGGGCAAAGAGATTTTGTCGCAGCCATCGCCGCCCGAGGTTGACGCTATCGCGCAGTCCGCCTTGCAAACCAACGAAACTGGCTTCGTGACGTCTCACGGCACCAGGTTCGCCGCAACCAGAACCACGGGCTCGACCGGCACGCATTACGTGCTGGTGATCGGCACGCACATCGAGTCCGTCGCCGAAGTACTCATCGCTCCCATCCAGACACAATTCATCCGCGCTGCAGCAGTCTTCTTCATCGCGGGTGTTGTTTGTTTCTGGCTGACGCGTTATATCACAGCGCCGATTCTGCATCTTCGAGCCGCCACTCATCGCCTGGCCACCGGACATCTTAGTACGCGAGTCGGCGAAGCTGCTGGAAATCGCCATGACGAACTGGCGGAACTCAGCCGGGACTTCGACCACATGGCTGAGCAGATCGAGTCGCTGATTTCTTCGCAGCGCCGGCTGCTCGCGGATATATCGCACGAACTTCGCTCTCCGCTCGCTCGTTTGACGGTTGCGTTGGGCCTCGCCAGGCTTCACGCCAACTCCGAATCCGCGAGTGCGCTCGATCGCATTGAAGTCGAAGCCGAGCGCCTGAACACGCTCATCGGAAGCCTGCTAAGGCTCGCGCGAATTGAAGGCGGCAGCGAAAGTGTGGAGGGCGAGCTGGTCGCGCTCGACCAAGTGGTTCTCGACGTCGCCGCCGACGCGGATTTTGAAGCTCAAGGCCGCAGCCGTCGAGTCCGCGTCACGCAGGTGGACGGTTGTACGGTCCTCGGAAATCGCCAGCTCTTGCGCGGCGCAATTGAAAACGTAATCCGCAACGCCGTCAACTACACGGACGAGGGCACCGAAGTCCAGATAACGCTCAAGAAGTCGCATGCGAATGGAAATGGAATCGCCGTGATTTCCGTTCGCGATCATGGACGCGGCGTGCCGGAGGAGTCGTTACGCGATATTTTCCTGCCCTTTTATCGCGTGGGTGATGCGCGTGATCGCTTCTCCGGTGGATCGGGCCTCGGCCTTTCTATCACCGAGCGAGCCGTTCGCCTCCATGGCGGAAAGGTCAAAGCCGAAAATTGCCCGGACGGTGGATTGCTTGTGGAATTGAGCTTGCCCTCTGCCGCACGATGAAGTGCTAGGAGTTCTGGTTGAACTGGTCGCGCTTGCGATAGGCGAGGTAAAAGACACCGGCAGTGATGAGCAGCGGCGGGAACATTAGAATCAGGATGCCCATTTTCAGGGCATGAATCGAACGCGGGCCTGAAGCCGCCGCGCTCTGATAGCACATCGCGCAGCTTTGCGCGTAGAGCGCCGCGGGACTGGCCAGCACGAGGAGCGCAGCAATAGCGCGGGCCATCATTCCGGCGGCTCCTGGTTTCGTTGCATCCATGGCAGTCACACTCTCCTGGAATTGCTGCAACTTCACGAATGATACTTTGCTTCGGTCCAGCGCGCCACCGCTGCGCGCCAGCAATTCCCTACTGAATCGGCACGCGCATATTCAGCATGCGATAGGCGTCTGGCCAAATGTGATTCATCATGAATAGCACGAATATCACTACGGGCACGAGCGTCCAGAACAGCTTGGGCCTTTCGTACTTCAGATGCATGAAAAAGAGCAGCGCGATTCCCGCCTCGACAAAGGCCAGCACCAGCAGGGCGGCGAGCAGGTGGTGGGTGGAAATATGCATCGTCGTAAGAAATGTCTCGATGCCGACGATGCACAACAAACCAACCCAGATCGCGATGTACTCCTTCATTCCGGGTCCGTCTTTCGTATCCGTCACGGCAGCGCCTCCCTCTTTCTTCGGCGGACCCGCTTCAGCGGGCCACGTTCATCAAATACAGCAGCGGAAACACAAACATCCAAACAAGATCAACAAAGTGCCAGTAGAGGCCGGTGGTCTCGACGTGCCCGGCGTCGAGCCAATCAGTGTTGTAACCAATGGCGATCACAATGAGCGCGATGACGCCAGAAATTACGTGCATCAGGTGCAGCCCGGTGATGCTGAAAAAAGTGGCGCCGAACATCACGGTTCCACCCAGCGGATTTTTCGAGAGGCTCCAGCCTTCCGCAAACATGTGGAACCACTCGCGCAAGTGCAGCGTGGCAAAAATAATGCCTAGGACGATGGTCGCGCTGATCCACAAGAGGGCCGATAATTTGCGGCCCTGCTTCGCCGCAGCCACCCCCGCCAGCATGGTCAGGCTGCTCGTCAGCAGCACAAACGTCATGATCAATCCGTTCACAATGCTCGGCGAAAATTGGAACGGGGTGGGCCAGTCTGGTGTGCCAGCTCGCAAGTACGCGTAACCGAAGAGAATCGCGCCAAAGGTGACAGCGTCTGAAGCGATAAACAGCCACATCGTCAATTTTTTCGACTGAACGCCGTATGGCGAAGGCTCGAACGCGGCGGCCTGCCCTGCTCCCAATGTCATTTCCGATTCGCTCACAGCTCCTCCCACAATTTCCGGTTACATCCGGATCGCGAGCAGCAATAGCAAGTACACCCACAGCAAATCCATGAAGTGCCAGTAGATAGAGAATGCGCTGAGTCCGCTGGTCTCCGCCACGCCGCCGTTGCGAATGAGCTTGCGCAGCACGTAAAACAGGCCGCCCATTCCGCCGAGCAAATGCACCGCGTGCAACGCAGTAAAAAGGTAGAAGAAGGACGAACTTGGATTCGTCGCGAGGAAGAGTCCCTCAGCTGCCAAGTTGCGCCACGCAAGAATCTGCCCGAGTACAAAGATCAGGCCCAGAGCTGCGGTGAGGTACAGCCAGTAGATCCCGCTGGCCAACAGAACCTTCACAGACGCGGACGCGCGCTGTGCGGCGTGCGGAATTGCAGCAAAGCGTTGCCGCGACAATTGCAGGGTAATGCTGCTGCCGATGAGAATCAGGGTGTTGAGATACAGAACGTATGGCAACTGGAAGCGTTGCCAATCCGTGGAAGAATCCTGCCGCACGAACATCGCGCTGGTGAACGCCGCGAAGGACATCCCGATGGCCGAAACCGCGACCAACATTCCGGTCTCGGATTTCTGGGAGGGTGATCCCGACTGCGCCACATATCCCGGACGAGGAGTAAGTTCTGGCGGTTTGCCAGAGCCCTGGTCGTCAAAAGTGATATCGGCGCCTGGCGGTAGGGTTGTGGTTGCCACAGTTGGTTGCTCTCGTTAGCGCTCAGCTCGCTGAAATCTTTTCAGGCGACACCTGCATGACGAAATCCGTTCCGTTGTTCTCGACACCGTATTCATTCGGGCCGTTGTACACGACTATGTGGCGGCCGCCAAAATTGTCAAAGGGCGGAGGCGAAGTGGTGGACCACTCGAGCGAAGTCGCTTCCCAGGGATTTTCGGAAGCGATTGGGCCCTTGAAGCGGCTCCAGATCAGATTGAACAAGAAGATGAACTGAGCCGCGCCGGTCAGCAGTGCAGCGATGGTGATGAATTTGTGCACCGGAATCAGCGGGATCAGATAATCGTCCACGAACGCGGAATATCTGCGCACGTTGCCGGCCAGCCCCAGATAATGCATGGGCATGAAGATGCAGTACACGCCAATGAACGTAAGCCAAAAGTGCAGCTTCCCAAGCGTTTCGTTCATCATGCGCCCGAACATCTTGGGGAACCAGAAATAGGTTCCGGCAAACACCCCGAACAGCGACGCCACCGCCATCACAAAATGAAAGTGGGCCACCACGAAATAAGTAGCGTGCAGATAAATATCAATGGAGGGCTGCGCCAAAAAGAATCCACTGATGCCGCCGCTGATGAAAACGGAAATAAAGCCCAGGCAAAAAAGCGACGCCGCGGTGAAGCGCATCTTCGCTCCGTAAACCGAGCCAATCAGCAGGAGAGTGAGGATGGTCATGGGAATGGTGATAATCAGGGTGGGGACAGAAAACAGATTGGCCGAGAACGGGCTCATTCCGCTGACAAACATGTGATGTCCCCACACCATGTAACTCAAAAAGCCGGTGGCGATCATGCAACCAACGGCGGCGCGCAGTCCCAGGAGCGGCTTGCGCGCGAATACCGGCAGGATGTGGCAGACGATTCCGATGGAAGGCAGAATCGCGATGTAAACCTCCGGGTGGCCAAAGAACCAGAACAGGTGCTGCCATAAAAGCACGGAACCGCCGGAGTGTGGCTGCAGCTTGTCGCTGAGAATCAGTCCCGCAGGGATGAAGAAACTGGTTCCTGCGACGCGGTCCAGGATCAGCAGGATGCAAGCCGGAAGCAAAACGGCAAAGGCCAGCAACGAGATCACCGCGGTTACGAACCAAGCCCAACTGCTGGCAGGCATGCGCGCCAGCGACATTCCCTTGGTGCGCAGGTCCAGCGTGGTGGCGATGAAATTGAGGGCGCCGAGCAGGGAGGCGATGCAAAAGATCGCGATCGAAATCGCCCAGAGAGTTTGACCCAAGGCGAGTCCCGGCCCGGCGTCCCCGCCCACCGCGCTGAGTGGAGCGTAGGCAGTCCAGCCGGAAATCGGCGGGCCGTCGCTGACGAAAAACGCGGCCATCATGACCAGAAACGCGGTAAATGTGACCCAGAAGGACATCATGTTGAATCGCGGAAAGGCCATGTCCTCCGCGCCGATTTGAATCGGCAGGAAATAATTTCCAAACGCGGCGAAGGGAGCGTTGGTGAGCACGAAGAAAACCATGATGGTGCCGTGCATGGTCATCAGCGAGAGGTAGTATTCCGGAGTCATTACGCCCTGCGGTGCGCCTACGGCAGATAGCTTATCCAGCAGCGGAATGGGCCAAGCCGGCCAGCCCAAGTGAATACGCATGAGCCAGGAAAGAGCCATGCCGATGAAAACGGCGAGCAGCGCCAGCCCGTAGTATTGCTTGCCGATCACTTTATGATCGAGGCTGAAGATGTGCTTGCGAATAAAACTGGTTGGCGCCGCGTGCTGATGCGCGGCGTGCGCTGCGGATGTGTCATGCATATGTAGACCTCGAAGAGAGCAACTTGACCCCTCCCGCGCAAGGCGCCTGAGCGAGCAAAACCTGTTTACTGGCCTTCTTGCGACTTCAGCCACTGCTCGTAATCGGGTTCTGACATCACTTGCAGATACGCCTTCATGTTGTAATGCCCCAGGCCGCAAAGCTGGGTGCAGACGATTTCAAATTTGCCGGTTTGTGTGGCCGTGAAATGCACGGGAATTTCCAAGCCCGGAACGAAGTCTTGCTGGATGCGCAGTACCGGAACGTAGAAAGAATGGCCGACGTCCTTGGAATGCAGAGTGAGCAGGATGGGGTGATTCACCGGGACAACCAGCGAACCTACTACCACGTCGTCGCGAGCCGCCACATCGTTCGCCGGATCCAAACCGAAGTAATTTCCGTTGCCATCGTCGATCTTGTCGGGATGGAGCCCGCCAAACTGGCCGTCCGGACCGGCGTAGCGGAAATAAAAGGCAAACTGCTCGGCCTGAACGTCAATATGCAAGGAATCCGCAGCGGCCGGCGCGATGTTGACCGCGGCCCACGCCTTCGAACCGATGAAGGTGAGAGCCAAAATCTCGATACCGACCACAAAGATAGCAGCGATGACCACAGGCTTAGACCCGCCGGGGAATATTTTGATTTTTCGCGCAGGGTTTTTGTTGCTGGCCTGCCACACGAAAAGACCGAGCACCAGTTGCCCGGCCAGGAACAGAAGTCCCGTCTCAATCATGGTTTCGTCGAGCTGATGGTCGATTGCCGCGCCGGTAGTGGATATGTCCGTCGGCATCCACCAGGTATGCCGCACGAAAAACGACACCGAAACCAGCGCGATCACGATCACTAGCACTGCAAACAATTTGCCCATAATCTATTTGCCTCGACGCGCTGCGGTCACAACCAACGAGTCTTCGAGCATCTGCACCCCTCGCTTAACGCAAGGGGTACGGCCGCCTGAAACATTGGCACGTCCAGCTCAGTATGGTGTGGCGGTGAAAACGAAATTCGCAGTGGCCGCGCCTGCGCCCACGGTGACCTCCTGCGTTTTCGTTCCGTACTGTTCCTGCCATGCGGTTACGGTGTATTTCCCAGGCGGAAGTCCTTTGATATCGAAAGCGCCGTCATCACCGGTGACCGCGTAGTGAGAAGTTTTCAGCACCACGAAATACCCGTGCATCCACGGATGAATGTTGCACTTCACCGAGATGAATTCGGGCTTATCCCACTTGGTGTCGATGGGAGGCGAACCGGGAGGCTGCGATTTGTTCCACTCCTGGTTCACTTTGGCCAGAGGATGGATGTTGTGCGAGGTTTGATCGTCGTTAAAAATTTGGAGCTGCTGGCCTACTTCCATGGGCAGGATGTGCGGCAAATATTCGCAGCCTTTTTGGTCGTAACGCACGCCCTGCGAGGGAGTAGTGTTGCCTTCGTCTCCAGCCGAAATGTAAACAACCACCCACTTCAAAGTGTTGCCGGGCCCGGTGGTGACGTTTTCCGTCGTGATGGGAGTCGAGTGCTGCTTGGCGCACGATGGCTCCTTGGACATATCGATCGGTTTCATTTTCATCGGCGTTCCGGTGTAAGTCACTTTGCCGGTGATGGAACCGGAGCCCGCGGGCGGCGTAGCGAAAACCATCAGCGCGCTGCCCATCGCGACGGTGAGTCCTAACGCTGCAAGAAATTTCATTCGCATCGAATCAGTCCCTCCTTCTTATATGAAATTACTGTGCGCCGCCCGCGGAATCCGGACCGATCGGTTTCAGATCCTTTCCGTGAGCTGCCTTATAACTTTGCCAGAGCGTCAATTCCTGGTTCGGAAGCGCCACCTGCAGGGTGCGCAGGAAATGCACCAGATCCCACGCATCGTTCGGTTGAATCACGTCCGCGAAAGAAGGCATCGGCGATCCGTCGAGGCCGGTCATGAAGATGCGATACAGATCGCGGTTAGTATCGCCGCACATGAACCGGTCGCCGGTCGTAAAATTAAACGGCTTGATGGGATTGCCCTTGCTGTCGGTCAGAGTCGCAGCCGATGGACCATCGGCATTACCCGCCGGGCCGTGGCACTTCCAGCATTCCAGCTTCTGGAAGAGTTCGCGGCCGTGCAGGATGCTTTCAATCGTGATGGGCGTTTCCGGCGGTATGTTGAGAGGTGTCCCGGACTTTTCTTTCGCCCAGCGCGGAGACCAGGTCTTGATGAACGCAACCAAGTCGGCGCGCTGCTGCGGATTCAGCGGTCTCCACGACGGCATGTTCGTGGTGACGAAACCTCGCGTGATGGCGTTGTAGAGATCGTCATCCGTGGGCAGCGTGCCGGTGGGCGTCGAACGGCACTTGAACGTGGCTTCGGTGAAATCGCGCGGTTGCGGGTCAATCCACTGCGCGTTCATGCCTTGGCCATTGCCGTCGGGCCCGTGGCAGCCGATGCAGAAGCGCCGATAGAGATGTTTCCCTTCCTCGGCGTGCCCGGTTATTCCGTTAATATTGCTGGTCTCCGTCGCGACGCTGGGCGTGCCGAGCAGAGGATCAGGTGAATTCACATGCGATTGCGCCGTGCTGCGTGTTGCGCCGGCCGAAAGCAGAACTGCTGAGCCCAGCGCAAATGTCACTGCGAATTTTTTGAGTGTCATTGCTGGTCTCTCCCTTAAAAGTCGAAATCAATTCCGAAGAAAATGCTGCTGCTCCAGACGGCGTTGAACGGATTGGCGACGGTGCCGTCGCCGTCGCCGCTTAGCGGCACCTCTCCAATCGTTCTTACCCGGGAGTATTCGCCGTCGAGCGCGACGCCGCCGCGGCTGAACATGATTGGATACCACCGGTACCCGAACGTAAATGCGGTGATGTTGCCGTTGCTGCCGCTGCCGTTTCCGATATTGTTGAACGCCTGCTGTCCCACGTTGATTTGCTCGAAGCGCGCCAGGGCTACGTTCTGCGGATTGAAGTAGTAGTGCGCTTCCAGGAAACCGCCATAAAATGTGGGAGCCTGTGCACCCGGTGGCAGCGGCACATTCGAAGCCAAGCCAGTTCCGAGGTACGGATTGTCGTGACCGTACATAAACAAGGGGAGAAGTTCCAAGTTCTTGTACGACAAATCGGCGGCAAATCCGAGGCGATAGAACGGCTTGTTATCGATGCCCACCAGTGGGCTACCGTTTAGCGTTTGGAAGCTGGTTGGCCGCTGGCCGATGTAGGCGAACGCGCCGACGCGCTCCTGACCAAAACCACTTTCTCCCGGCGGCCCGGGAGCATTGAAAGCCTGACTGAACGCCAAGTTCACGTCGTAGGTCCGGTTAGCGGGCGGCGCGCCGGGCACCACGTCGGTCGTGAAGTCCACGCCTCCTTCGTTGCTGCTGAGCACGGCGACGGAGTAGCGCGTGTAGCTGTTGGCCGAGTGGCCGGCGAGTTCGACGCCGATCTGATTGTCCCCATAACCGAAGTTGTTGCTGTCACCCGGCGGGGTGAAGTGATAAATCTGGTAGATTCCGCCGTTATTCGAAAGGAACAGGAAGCGTTTTTCCGAAATCAAGTTGTCCATTTCAAACCGGCCGAACCTCACGTTCAGCCAGGGGCTTCGCCACAGATTATCGAAGCGAATGAACGCAGCCTCAAAGTGCCATACCGCCGTCGGGTCTGAAGACGGTAGTAGCACGAAGGAAATGTTCTTGTAGATCGTACCGGCCGACCACAGGTCCATTCCGGAAAGGTCGAATCCGGATTGAGTAACGGAGCCGATTCCGGTTCCCGCTCCACCAGGGCCGTCAAATACTTGATTGTTGGCGGTTTCACGATGCCAGTTGGGGGTGATGCGGAACGATATTGGGAAGTAGGAAGGGTTTTGCCAAATCGGAGAGTCACGGTCGTTCATCAATTGATAGCCGTTGTCGCGGAACACTTGCCCGAAATTGTTTAGTTCCGGCCACGCGGTATGGCACGCTGAACACGGCAAGCCATACTTGCGCGCAAACGCCGGAATCGCGATCACTTTGCTGGGAGGTAGAGCGCTCGCGGTGCGCACATCGCACGCCGTGATCGCAATCAGTAGAAATGCGCACATCAACATCGTCTTCCATCGCGAGAAAAATTCGTTCATAGGATTTGCACCCTCTCGAAACTTCTTGGACATACACCCTCCTGTTGCAATCGGCGGGATAGCTTCGATGTGTTTCGCAATTGGCCTGCAAACGGCAGATGGAGCAACTGGCGCAGTCGGCGAGCTGGCGAAAAGAAGGCGAAGTTGAATCTCAAATGCGTGCATTCCAGGAACTCTCGTTCTTCGGTCATCGGCGTATGCCCCTAGCCGATAAAGACGCCAAACGTCCCGGAAAATACTCCCGCTGGATTAAGAATGCAAGATAAAAATTAACAAAACTTAACACTTTGTTCTTTTCCTCCCTTTTGGTGTATTTTGCCCTGTACGCTCCGTTGGCTTTCAGTACCCTGACCATCGCAACCCGGGCGGGGGCCGTCTGAGGGTGAGCGGCCGAAGTAGGATGAATTTACGCTCGAGCGTGGAACAGGGGAACCAGTTGGGCGGCGCGCGCAGGAGGAACGTTCTGGTGGCATGGTTGACGAACACCGATAAGAGCAGCGCCTTAAATCGCCTGGCGTCTGGCAACCTCGTTCCAGTGAGCGGGCTATTCTGCTGTGTTTTCGGCTTGGCTGCGCTGGCGATACTCTGCGGCGCTGTTGCCGGGCCGTCCTTGGCTGCGCGCCACAACCAGAAACCGGACCTGCCGGAAGGCTTCGCGATTGATCTGAAGGCTTCCGAAGCGGACGTGCTGAAAGCTGTCGAAGTGGTGACGCAAGACACCGTGCTGCACGGCACCCAGGTCTATTCCCGCGAAGACGAGCTGACCGAAGCAGAGGCCGCGACTGGTTCCACATACTACGGAGCATGGAGCGGCCCCGGACACGCCTTCTATAAAGTGCGCAAGCAGGCGCTTTCGCCTACGCATTTCAAGAGCAGCACGGACATCGGAACGATTACCGTGCGCTACATCGTTCTAGGCGTCGCCCCGGAACGCACCCATCTGCAGATTGACGCCGTATTCATCGAAGACGCCTCGAAGCGCGTCCACGGTTCGGACACTTCGGTGGAGACGAGCGAGTTCGCGGAGATTCAAAGCCACATCGTGCGCATCCAGCGCGAAGAACGGCAAACGGCGGACCTGCAGCAGCGCCAGCAATTGCAACGAGCCGCGCAAGCGAATGTAAAAGAGCGCGAAGCGGAAGCGGCGCGACTGAAAGATGCCGAAAGCTCTGTGCAGAGCCTGCAGGTGCGGCTGAGCGAATTGCAGCACAAAGCCGAATTGCGCGTAAAGGCCCAGGCTAACTTGAAATCAGCCCCCTTCCAACATGCCGTGACGCTGCAGTCCGTGCCGGCCAATTCAGACGTGCTCATCGAGATCATTACGCCGTATTGGTATGGCGTCGAAACCGTGGACGGACGTCGCGGGTGGCTGCGGCACGACCAGGTGGAACCGATACCGTGAAGAAAACCCCTCAGGGCGCGTCCCATTTTGGAATTCTGCTGCTGGCGTTCACGTTTATAGCTGTCCTCGCTGGCGCGCAGGCTGCTCCTTACGAACGAACGTTTACCAGTCCTGCTACAGATGTCGAACGCGTAGTGCGGAATCTGCGCCCATCGTCCAGCGGCCGCCTGCCGACGGTGGACGGCTTCGTCGAAGCCGGCGACCTGCCGATTGATCACTACGAACGCGGCTACTACGAGTGCACGTTTCAAGTGGTGGCCACACCTGCGGGCGGCGCGACCGTCCGCGCCAGCGCGAAGATCACTGCGTGGTACAACGATCCCACGCCGGGCCGCTCTGGTTATCGCGTGTTGATCTCTAACGGTCACATCGAGAATGACTTCCTGGACCAGATTCAGGAGGCTCTGGGCCCAACTTCGGTTCCCAAGCCGGCCGGCTCTGCGACAGCTGCACCTGCGGCTAGGTCGGTGGTCTCTGCCGCGCCTCCGGTGAGCAGCGGCGGCTTGCGGCCGCAGACCCGGCTCGATCCAGCACCCCTCGATATCGGAGAATCGTCGTCAAACAAAGGCGCCGCGGGTAGGGACCGCTCGAGCGCGCCGCGGCAGCCGACGGAGGCTGCGACGCCTGCTACATCGCCGAGTGAAAACCTGGAATCGCTGAAGTTGCAGCGGGCGGCAGTCGAAAAGAGGGCGCAGGAACTTTCAGCTGACATTAAGAATTTTGAAGACATTCTTCACAACCAGGTGCGGCCGGCCGACCTGGCGACCGTTAAGAAGGCCGGCACGCATGTGTTCTCCAAGCCCGCTGAAGGGTCGCCGCTGCTTTTTTCCGCTGATGCCGAAGACGAATTTCAGGTGCTCGAGATGGAAGGCGCGTGGGTGCACGTACAGATTTCCGGCTCCTCGCGCGGTTGGATTCGCCGCGCGCAGCTAGATTTGCCTGCGGAGTATAAGGAAAATTCCAGCGACGCCGGCGACGCGGCGCCCGCGACGGCAAATCTCTTCACTATCAGCAAGGACGAGACAACAGCCTTCGGCGGCAAGTGGGCGCCGCTCGCAGGCAAGAAAGTACGCGTGATCTGGCTGGAGCCGGCGTCCGCTACCGCGAGTTCGACGGCGAAGGAAAAGCTGGACTTTGCGCGGGCGCTCTTCGAAAAAACCTATGGCGAATTGAAATCTTCCGGCGCCGCGGTGGATGGCGTAGTGATCGTGTTTGATTCGGCCGATGGCGGACAAATCGCCGCCGCGATCGCCAGCATTAAAGGATTGGCAGACGGATCGCTTGCCCCCGCTGAATTCTGGAGACAATGCTCGCTCGACCCGCCCGAGTCTTTTCAGGATTCTGCAAAGAAGTAGCGTTTGAAGCTTCCGCGCGAAGCAAGTGGCCCTCCTTCGTGTTCCCAAATGTTCTCGGGCTTTCGGCGGATCCAGAAAATGCAAAAATGAACTGCTTGAAAAGAAGCGAGCTGGAAAATCTGGAGCCGAGGCCCGGACTTGAACCCGGGACCTGCCAATTGCTCCAGAGAATCTATGTTATTGATTCGTCTATCTCTTTCTTGCGTCTTGCACCACGGTTTTGCATGGTCTTCGGGCCTTATTGCTCCCTCCCTGTTCCCAAGGCCGCGGTAGTTTCATAGGCGCGATATCGGCTCCGTCGCAGGGATCGCGGTAGTTCCGCGTCATATCCCGACCGCTGCTATTGGTTAACGCCGCTCTCTAGAAATCCGCCGTCTACAATAAGGATCTGTCCGGTCACGAACGATGCCGAACCCGAAGCAAGAAACACGGCCGCTCCCGCCGGTTCGTCCAGCTTGCCGAAACTTCCCATCGGAGCGCGCATCAACAATTCAATGCCGCGCGCTGTATTGTGCAGCAGCTCCGCATTCAGCGACGTGCGAAAAACTCCTGGAGCGATGAAATTCGTCAGGACACCGTCGCCTGACCATTCCACAGCCAACGCTCGCGTCAGCGCTGCCACGCCCGCCGTATTCGCGGCGTATGCCGCCACTTCGTGCAGCGCCACAAAGCTATTCAGCGAGGTAATATTGATGATCCTTCCGTTCATACGACTCAGCATGTGTTGTCCGAGCACCTGGCAGGCGCGAAGCGTCCCGTCAGGTTGGTGTCGAGAATTTCGTTCCAATCGCTTTCCAGGAAGTCCAACGTGGACGCACGCTTGATCTTGCCGGCGCAGTTCAGCAGGATTTCGACTTTTTCAAAACGCTCCACACAAGCCGCGAGCAACCGTCGCAGTGAAGCTTTGTCTCGTGTGTCGGTCGGTACTCTAAGTGTGTTCCGCCCGCGCGCTTCAATTTCCTGGGCCACCGCGTTCACATTCGCCGCATTCCTTCCAGTGGCAACTACGCGAGCGCCGGCATCCGCCAGCCCCAAGCTCAATGTCTCGCCGATCCCGGATGTTTCGCCAATCTCCACCGCTGCCTTGCCCGACAAGTCCAGAACGGAGAACATTTTGTTTGCTTCCTCCATGATCTACTCAGTTCTTTGATGTCATGGCAGAGTGTTTGTGTGGCCGCGGCGGATTTGACGATGGCCTTTCCGCGGGGGCCGTCGTATCGCTAGAAGCGGTCTCGAGACGCCCACAAGCCCAAGCCAGGATTCTCGATAAAATGAATCTCGTCACCCGCGACTCGGTTCCAACCTTGCGTCAGCTTGGCAGGATCGTACAGTCGCATCATCTGGTTCAATCCCGCGTATTCGAAGCCAGCCCCTTCCACCTCTTCGCGAGTCAAATGTCCTGGACACCAAGTGACGCGGAACCGGCCCTCGGACGATCCGTGAATCAAGTGCGCCGCCGCGCTTAAGTCTGCGGCCAAGTCCGCGTTCTCTTTCACCATTTTCACGGTGGCTTCGGTGCCGTGATATCCATACTTGCGAATTAACTTATCGATTCGGACGTCTTCGCCGAAGCCGCGTACTCCGGGCGCCAATATGATCAGTTCCCCGCCATCGGCCATCGCCATACGCGTTCGGTATATCGCTTTGTTTCCGAGCCATGTGCTGTGAAATTCGTGGGGGTCCAGGTAAACCACGGCTTTGCGAATCGGCTGAGGCACCAGGGTAAAGTTCACGCGGAAGCTCAACTCCGCGGCCGCGTGAAAGCACTCCGAGTCGTCCCCGATGAACAGCCCCCGCACCACAGTCGCTCCGGAAGTATTTCGGCTCACGACGGTCAGCACATATACGATTGGCAGGTGAGTTAGAAAATGCGAAGCAGCGTAGTTCAGCACGCGGCGAACGGGATTATCGGCTCGTCCCATGATCCGTTCCATGCCGTAGACGGCTCCCAGATAGTGGCTGCGATTGATGCTGTCTGGCCCGCCCGTTCCCACCAGGATATTCTTGTTGTAGTTCGCCATCCCAATCACTTCATGCGGCACAACTTGGCCAATTGATAAAATCAGATCAAATTCACCGCGGGAAATCAGCCGATTCACCTGCGCTGGCCATTCGTAGTCCAGCTTGCCTTCCGACTGCTCGTAAATAAATTCTCGCGGAACTACTCCAATCGTTTCCACGTCGTCGCGCCATTTGTGCACATGGAAGAGGCTGGACGGGACATCGCCGAACATGGCCGCGATCTGCTCCGCTGACATTGCTTTGTGCGTTCCTAGCGCCGGAAGGACCGCGCGCAGGCCTTCTCCGTAATATTCCCAGGCGTAACGCGTCAGCCCGCCGGCTCGCGAGGCGGCGCGCGTTCGATCGGGAGGAACCGCCAGGACTTTTCTGCGCTTGCCAAGCTTTTCAAGCGCGGCAGACAAAGAATCTCTCAGCTCGCCCGCGGAGAGCTCGCGATCGGGGCCGCCCTGTGTGCAATAGAGACTCATTGTCTATGCTCGAATCCTAATCATCGCCGATGCCGCGTCTGTCAACACTTGTGCCGATATTGCGGTCAGCACCCCAGCGGCCGCGTGAGTTCGCTTTTACAGCTTATAAGACTCGCGCGCGAGCCCGCAGGCGAGATCCGCGGCAATTTCGTATGCTTCGTCCTCGTCGATTCGATGTTCCGCGACCAGGCGCGCGAGAAACGAGCAGTCGACTCTGCGCGCCACATCGTGCCTTGCGGGTATCGAAAGAAACGCCCTGGAGTCGTCATTGAACCCGACCGTATTGTAGAAGCCGGCGGTCTCCGTTGTATATTCGCGAAAGCGCATCATGCCTTCCGGGCTGTCATGGAACCACCACGCAGGACCGAGGCGGAGGCAGGGATAGTGTCCGGCAAGCGGAGCCAATTCGCGGCTGTAAGTGGATTCGTCGAGGGTGAATAATATGATGGTGAGGCGTGGCTCGTTTCCGAAACGATCCAACAAGGGTCGTAGCGCCTGCACGTAGTTGGTGGGTGTGGGGATGTCGGCGCCGATATCTCGTCCGAATCGTTGGAATAACTGCGTATTGTGGTTGCGAAGGCTTCCCGGATGAATTTGCATGACCAAGCCGTCGTCCAGGCTCATCGCGGCCATTTCGGTGAGCATTTGAGAGCGAAATAATTCGCGCTCGTTCGCGTCGCCGCTGCCTGAAGCTATTTTGTGAAAGAGACGAGCTGCGGAATCGGAGCTGAGGTCGGCAGTTGCTGCCGTTGGGTGGCCATGATCTGTCGCCGTGCAGCCGAGAGCTTTGAACTCCAACCGTCTTTGCCGCAACGCGGAAAGGTATCCTTGCCAATTGCTCGTATCAAGGGCGGTCATCTGCCCAAGACGCACAAGATTTTCTTGGAACTCAGGAAAATCAGGGTCAACGACCGGGTCAGGTCGAAATGTCGGAATAATTCTCCCTTTGAGCCCAGACGCGCGGATCTTTTCGTGATGCGCGAGCGAATCCAGCGGCGAATCCGTGGTCGCCAACACTTCAAGCCGAAATCGTTCGAACAGCGAGTGGGGTAGAAACGCCGGGATTCTGAGTTTCTCGACGATAGAGTCGTAATATTCGTCGGCATTCGCCGGCGTTAACCGGGCCTCGAGGTCAAATAGTTCCTGGAACGCGAAGTCTAGCCAGAGTCTGCTGGGTGTCCCGCGAAAAAGATAATAATGCTGCGCGAAAATGCGCCATACGCGTCTGGGATCCTGCGGCGGGGTTGATCCGATTCCTAGCTGCTCTAGCGAGATGCCTTGGCTGTAAAGCATGCGCAAGACGTAGTGGTCGGGGGCGACAAACAATTGGGTGGGCTCTGGAAAGGGGCCGTTATCGGCAAACCAGCGAGGATTTGTGTGGCCGTGCGGACTGATGATCGGTAAATCGCTAATGCTGGAATAAAGCCGCCTGGCGATGGAACGTGTATTGGGCCGCGCCGGGAAGAGCCGGTCCTCGTGGAGAATCATCAGTGATTCACCTCGACGAATACTTTCGGTCCGGGGGGACAATATTCCGTAAGGTCGCGCATGGGGAGGGCGGCGTCGGACTCTCTGCGCTCGTGGTCATCGAATCAACTAGCGAGATCCATGTTAGCAATTCGCAGAGGCTTATACCATGGCGAACCCCAATAGAATAACGATTGTCTAACATTTTGGCGCGCGCTATTGCCTGGCAGCCACGGGATGCGTCGAGGGTTGAAACTCGGATTCCACAGTGTGAGCCACAGAAAATCAGTGTGCGAAATTTGCGGGATGCTCCCGGAGAAGACCAGAAAGTTGCCGGCAGACGAGCATTCCGGCAGAATGCGTCTCAACATGGGTTCCACCCACGATCGGCCAGCTGCACCTCCGATTTCCTCCGCTGCATCCGTTGTGCTTCACGTGGGATATGTTGTCGCGGGCATCGTCACAACGCTGATGGGTCCTATTTTGCCGATACTGATTGGCCGCTGGTCCTTAAGCGACCAACGCGCTGGGCTTTTTTTCACCGCGCAGTTTTGCGGGTCCATGCTTGGAGTGTCTACGCTCAGCACGCTGATCGGACGAGGATACCGATACGTGTTCGTCTGCGGCTTCAGTCTGATTGCGCTGGGAGTTGCGGGCTTAAGCCTCAGCAGCTATCTCGCGTGCTTGGCCGCAGCGGCGCTATTCGGGTGCGGATTGGGACAGGCTCTCTCTGCGACGAATTTGTGGGTCGCGGAAGTAGCAAAGGCACGTCGCGCGGCGGCGCTCAGCATTGTGAATCTGGCTTGGGGAATTGGTGCGGTTGCGTCGGCCCCCGTAGTTATGCTCGCACAACGGAGAGAGGCAATCCCGTTCCTTCTCTACGCTATCGCGACAGCCTCGGCGCTTACCGCTCTGATCTTGCTGACGATGAACTTGGAGCCCGAAGTAACGGAAGGAGATCACCAGCAGTTCAGGCTGACCCGCGGAGAGAATATCAGCGTGAGAAGTTCGGTGAACTTGGCGGGGCTGTTTTTTCTGTACGTCGGATCGGAGAACTCGATTGCGGGATGGGTTGCCTCACTGACGAAACGAATGCATCCCGATTCTGGCGACCTGTGGGCTCTGGCGCCCTTGTTTTTCTGGGGGGGGATACTCGCTGGACGCGCCCTTCTACCGCTGGTTCTGTACCGGTGGCGCGAGCGTGCGCTGCTGGCGAGCGGCTTGATTCTGGCGGCCGTAGCTATCTGCCTGCTATCACGCGCCAGGACATTTGCAAGCATAGCGATCTGCGTCAGTGCAGCGGGCTTGGGGTTCGCGGGGATTTATCCGATCCTGGTTGCGTGGCTGGTGAAAGCCTATGGCCAGCGGTCGCGGCGAATTGGGGCGATCATGTTTGCGCTCGCGGGGATGGGCGGCGCCACGATGCCCTGGCTAGTGGGACTGATGTCCACGGCAACGGGGAGTTTGCGCACTGGTCTGTTGTTGCCACTCGCGGGATGTGTGGCGATGTTTGGATCGATATTGTCCATGCGCGAGCCGATATTTCGTGATGCCGGCAAGCCGAGTGATTAGTTGCCGCTAATTATTTCCACGTTAAAGTGGTTAATGATTTACGCTTCAACGAAACTGAAGCCGCCATATTTCCGAGCTGCAATTGGACCGTCCGCGCGGCGCCCGCATTGCTCACCACCAACACGTGTTGGCCGTCGGGATTTTCAAGGCCTACGTGGTAGAGGTCAACGGCCGTGCTCTGGGAGTCGAAGCGGCGAGCGCCCCGGCGCACAACCCGGGAATAGTGTGCAAACGCCCAGTATTGTCCGCTGCGAGTGATTTCCTTGGTTTGCGAGTTGATCGTCAGCACACCGCCGCAGGGAAATGGTCCAAGGTTCGGCCGACCCTGTTCGTCAAGAGCCAGGTTCCATGACGTGATGGAGCGGCACCAGTTGCGCAGGATGCCGCTGAAAGCGCGGCCCCATTTCCACCAATCCGTCAGGTACTCGGGATCTCTGTAATCAGGCCCTCCTTCGCTCCAATGCATCTCTGTCTCCGGATAGGCATCATGGACCCTGCTCATCATGTCGGGAGTGCCAACATAGCCATGCCAGGCCACCGCACTGGTGTATTTGCGAAGCTTCGCGTCCTCGAGTGAGTCCATCACGCGGCCCCACAAATTGTAGTTGTGGTCCAAAATCCAGATCTTGGTTGGCGTCCCGGTGCTTTCCAGAAGCGGTCCCAGATGATCGCGCACGAACTTAATTTCGTACTCCTGAGGCCAGATACACGCAGGCATTTTGCCATCTTGATCTGTATCCACTTCGTTCTGTGTCGTGAGCGCTTGCACCGACGCACCCTCCGCCGCGTACGCCTGCAAAAACTTCAGGTAATACTGCGCGTAAACCGCGAAGTAATACTGGCGCATCGACCCACCCAACATTGAACCGTTAAACTTCATCCAGCCCGGCGGGCTCCAGGGGGATGAAAACAGGAACATTTCAGGATTAGCCTGTCGCGCCTGGCGCAGCATCGGAAGAATGTATTCGCGGTCGTGCTCGATCGAAAATCGCGTCAGCTGGGGATCGGCATCGCCGTCGTCGAAGCTGTAAACTTTTGTGGAGTAGTCACTGGATCCAACGCAGACACGGCCGACATTTAGACCCATCTCCAACGGATGGAACATCTCATGGAATAATTTTTCTCGCGCCGGGGGCGCGAGCTGGTTGAAGATGTAACAGGTAGCGTCGGTAAACGCTCCACCGAATCCCAGTATTTCCTGGAACTTTACCCTGGGAGTCAATTGGATCTGGTCGGAGCCGGGCGCGCCTGATGACGGACTCCAGCTAGCCTGAGGGGCCGGGGCAAAGCGTTCGTCGCCGGACGTGACCCAAATGGAAATGACCGAGCCGGCTTTCGATGCCTGATTTTCCGGCGCGGCTGCTGCAGCCGCCGAGGGTGAGACCTTCTCCTTCGGTGTGACCGCTGCTGCCAATCCCAGCGCTGAAATTCCCAGAAAATCCCGGCGCGAAGTTTCGTTTTGCACGGCCAGCTCCTAGAGTTCAAAATTTTCGTTGCTACCCCAAAAATGGCATTCACTGAGTGACGCGCGCGCCAAGCAACCTCAGTTCTTCTGAAGCAGCGGTCTGATTTTTTCGTGCGCGACAACGCCTTCACCTTCTTTCACGTCGTAAATGCGGTCGACGGTCAGGTCCGTCAGCACTTCGGCGGTTCCCGCCGGCCAAAAGATTTCCACTCTATCGACGCGCTTACTGCTGCCGAGGCCCACGTGAATTCGAAGATCGTTCTGGGAGAGATAACTTCCTCCACTTAACACTGCATAGGTCTGAACTAAATCTCCCGCGGTCACCTTTACACGCGCATTCAGGGCCAGCCGGTTGCTTTTCGTACCGACCAGCTCGAACTCAATCCAGTGATTTGAAGGACCGCCTTGCGGCTGGAGGATTGTGGGGGCACCTTTTAGATTTTCGATGACAATGTCCAGCCGGCCGTCGTTGAACAGATCACCGACGGCCACACCGCGGCTGACCCTTGGGAGTTGAAGGGCCGGCCCGACAAGCTTGCTGATGTCCTTAAACGAGCCGTTGCGCTGGTTATAGAACAGCAGCCCTGGTTCGAGGTATTTCGGTCCGGCCTCCGCGGTATCCACTTGCGGATAAACATGGCCGTTCACCATGAACAGATCGAGCCAGCCGGCGTTGTCAAGGTCGAAGAAGGCGTCGCCCCAGCCAACATACGGGGTTGTGCTGGGGGCAATCCCGGAAGTGTACGAAACGTCGGTAAAACTCAATCGGCCATCGTTCCGGAATAACGCCGCGTATTCGCCGCTGAAATGGCTAATTGCAATGGAGAAACGCCCGGTGTGCAGGTAGTCGCCCAGGGCAATGCCCATGTTGGCCTGTTCCGCGCCATCTTGGCTGGCGGCCACGCCGGCGGCGAATCCGACCTCGTTGAAGTGTCCGGCGCCATCGTTTTGGTAGAGATAATTCCTCCCGGCATCGTTGGCTAAGAATAGATCGAGATGACCATCGTCGTCGAAATCCGACCAAACGGCGGTTAGTCCGAAAGCGTCGGGAGAGTCACGAATTCCGGTCTTCTTCGATACATCCGTGAATGTGCCGTCGCCGTTGTTGTGGTAGAGGTTGGACGAGGAACCCTTCAGGCCGCGAGGGCCGCATTGCACATCGACTCCGCGATATTTGCAGGTCTGGCGGGAACCGAACGCCGGAAGATCGTCCAGGTGAAAATCAACGTAATGCGAGACAAACAAGTCCACCCAACCATCGCGATCGTAGTCGCCAAAGGCCGCGCCCGTGGCCCACTGTGAATCGTTGCTCAATCCGGCTTGCTTGGTTACGTCCGTGAATGTGCCATCGCCATTGTTGCGATAGAGCGCCACGCCGCCGAAGCACGTGACGAGCAAATCGGGCCAGCCATCGTTGTTGTAATCGCCCACGACCGCGCCCATGGCCCAACAGGGATACCCCACGCCAGCCTTATCGGTGACGTCTGTGAAGGTGCCGTCATGATTATTGTGGTAAAGCGCGCCGCGCGCTTTCTTGCCGGCCAGAGCCATCTCCACGCTCTGTGCGTTGGTGAAGTAAATATCGGGCCAACCATCGCGATCATAATCAATCAGAGCGACGCCACCGCTCATCGACTCCACAATGTATTTCTGCTCGGGGCTGGACAAGTGATCGAAATTGATGCCCGTTGAAGCCGTGATGTCGACCAACTGAGGTAACGGAGCATCTGTGTGCGAACCAGATTTCGACTGGCCGAGACGATTCACGGCGAGATGCAGCCCGTCTGATTCGCGACTGGACTGATCAAATAGAGGTTGACGGGCCGGGGCAGACGGAGAGAAAGCCGGGATGCAAATTAACAGTGCAGCGACGGCCGCGATGAGCGCAACCCTCGCACGGAAATTCGTATATTCCAGCAGCCCTGGCAAATTTAGGATCCGCTCTTCTCAGCGGCCTCGGTAACGGGATTGCACGGCGTACAAGGAACTCCGCGCGAGTATGAACAAAGTATGGCCATCCATGCCGCCAAACAACAGCTGCGAGGGCCGCTCTGGAATGTCGATCGTATCGACCAGCTCGCCTGCCGGGTTGTAGACGAACACCTGCCCGGCAGCGATATAGACGTTGCCCTTTTCGTCTACCGTCACGCATTCTCCGCCGCGATCGGCGAAAAGGCGCACGTTGGAAATCGCTCCGTCGTCACCAACGATTCCGACGTAGGTTTTCTCTCCGGATTCATTGGTAAGGTAGTAGGGCTGTCCTTCAACCGCGGGTGCTAGGCCAAACGCTCGCAATAGATCATTCAATTTCGTCCCGTAGTAAAGTTGCCCGCTGACGAAGTCTTCTCGTGCGGGCAAGAAAGTGCTGCCGTCCGGAGAAACGAACTGATAAGGCGGTTTAGCGGCAATCTTCTCGAGGAAATCGTTTTCATTTCTCCAGTAGCCTGCGGGCAGGATCGGGGTCATTCCTGGGCGCGGCTGCGCTGGAACGGCTGGCAGCAGCGTAATGCCATCACCTTCGGAGCCGGGCTTGAAACTGTACACTGTGCCTTTTCCAGCGTACGAAACCACGATTAGATCGCCGACTTTATCGAAAAAAAGTTGCACCGGGTCCAGCGGATTATCGCGAACCTTTGACAATTCGCGCGTCGCGGTGTTCCAGCGGTAGATCGTTTGCCATTTGGCGTCCACGAAATAAACGTTTCCGGAGCTGTCGACAGCTCCCCCGGAAATATTGAAGAAACCGCCAGTGACTTTCTCTACCTTCGCGCCCTCGGCGAGAACGGCGGAAGGCTGGTTGGGCTGGACTTTTGGCGCGCTGCTCGAAATCGTTAACCAGGCGAATTCGCGCTGACGAACTTCAATATTATGCGTTTGGTCGTACAGCGCATTGTCGAAGGAAACTTTGCTATCGCTGTAACAATGCACGTTGCGGAACCGTAGGTTCGTCGAGTTTGTAATTTTCACCGCGTACGGGAACGGCTGCGAGCTGCTTACGACCCGATACATGTGCAGGTTCGCGAAAGTAATGTTGCTGGAATCGCGGATATCGAGCGGTAAAGCAAATCCGCCTTCACCCCTTTCCTCTTCCGTCTGCAGCGCATAAATTTGCCAGTTGGATGCGTGGTCCAGCACTACCTCGTTGCGAACGTGATGCTCGCTGGATAGTTCGTAAATTCGCCCTGCGCCCGAAGTGTTCGAGATGTACAAGCCCGCTTGCGCGAACGTGCTGGGTGTCCAGACGTCGAGGAAAGTCCCGCCGCCGGTGATCCATAGGCTGGGATACTGTCCGTCCCAGCGGCGATTCAGATCAGAATCGGCGGTATGAGTGTTGTTATAAATTTCTTTCCATACTTTGGAGCTTTCCGCCGCGGTTGCGTTCGGATCAACTGTGCCGTGGCCGCCCAGGAAACGAACGTCGTTCATCATCGATTCGCTGCCGGCCATCCACTTCGCGGCCACCGCTCGCGGGTTGATTCCGTTTGTGTACAAGCCGATGCCGGTGACGATATTCGTTCCGCCTTTGGGGGTTTCAAGCAGCGGCTTAGGACTGCCAACACCCTGAAAAGCGGGAGTAGAATCTGCGAGCACTAAACGTGTCACGCTCGGATGAAGTCCGATCAGAATCGTGTCTGACCTTAGCGTGATAGTATCTGTGACTCGGTACTGCCCGGACGGCACGTAAATCGCGCGGTGCTGAGCGATCGCTTTTTTGAATGCGTCGGTGTCATCGGCAGTGCCGTCACCGACGGCGCCCAGGTCGCGGATATTAATCCACGTCTCCATTGGGGGCAGGTCCAAAATGTCGGACTTGACTGGTTCAGGCACCGTGTTCCGCGGGGTGGAGTCGTATACGTCGCGCATGACGGGCGCCGCGGCAATATCCTCATAATGAAGACCGTGAGAGAAGGTTTTCACCTGATATATCTCCGACGGGCCCGCGACACTCTTTCCACTCTCGCGATAAGACACAAAAACAGGAACGCCGCGGCAGACGGCGTTTTCTATATTGATTTCGGTGCGGGCGCTACTCTCATTGCTGATGATTACCGCGGGTCCCGTAACGTTTTCCATGCGTGCGTCTTTTATCCAGAGTTCGTCGGAGAATTGAGCATCGATGGAAATCGCGGTGGGGACATTCTTGAATTGTGGGCGGATCAGCGTCAGGCCGGCCTCGCGCTCTGTGATCGCCGCTTCACGCTGGCCCTCAAACGTGGCATCGATTACGGTAAATTGCCATCCAGGGGACGGCTTCCGAGTCCAGATGCCGTATTGGCCCCCATAAAAACGGACGTCTTGTGCGACGTTGCCGCCGTCGTGAATTCCCGCAAGTCCCGAGCCGATGTGAAAATCCATGTGAGCGAGGAAGCAATGCTGCGCATAATGGGCGCGTACACCCACCGCGCCCGGATTTCCCGCTTGGATCTCAATGTCGATATTGCTGATCGCAGAATAGAATGTGCCCGGGTTCGCATCCGCTGGAGCCGCATTCGGGTTGGGTCCGCTGCCCGCGAAGAACAGCATGTATGCGGGCCCTTGCTGAAAACCAGGCGTGTTTGCGGCGAGCACAAATGTGGGCCGCACAGTCCCAAAACCTATTAACCGGATTCCGGGCCAGATGTAGATTGTCCTGGTTAGGCGGTAGCGGCCTGTGGGAACGAACAGGATGCCCTGATTCGTTGTCTCTCGAACCTTGTTGATCGCTTGCTGCAAGACGGCGGAGTCATCCGCGATGCCGTCGCCCTTTGCAGGGAAATTATCCGGCGACATATAAACTGCTTTCGCGTCGTTTGGACGCGTCGGATAGTACGAGGTTCCGAGCAGCGGAACAGCCATCGACAATAGCGCCGCCGCCGCAAGAATTGTCTTCATTATCGAAGCCGTCCCCGCGTTAGTTCTTGAAAATTCGTCGCGTCTTCAAACGCGCGCGTGATTGATTTGGCGGGGCCTGCGCCCGCGATGGACTTGGCTCCAGCGGCCATCAGACTATCGTCTAGGATCTGCATCGTCGTTGTCGCCAGTGGCTCGCTCCAGACGCATCTCGTGATAAATCTCCTGAAGTTTCTCCTTCATCTGCTTATACTTTTGATATTCCTCTATTTCGTGTTTGGCATCCTCGGTGCGGCCCAGCTCCCGATAGACTGTACCGAGGCGGAAGTGGGCCACGGCACTGGTGGGATCCAGCGCAATGGCATGCACCAGAAGCGGCTCGGCCTTTTGCGGCTGATCCATGGCCATCAATACTTTCGCAAGGCCAATGCTCGCTTCGGGGTCTCCGGCCTGCAGCTGAACGGCCCTGGTGTAGCGTTCGTAAGCTTCCTTGAGATCGTTTTTTTGAGCAGCGATATCGCCAAGCCTGATTTCAGACTGTTCATCGAGCGGATTGGCTTGTAATGCCGCCTTGTACTGCCTTTCGGCTTCGTCGTGGGCTTCGGGAGTCGACACGGTCCGAAGCATCTCGGCTAGTTCAAAATGGAGGCCGGGCAGCTGCGGATCGATCTTCAGCGCGGCCCGGTAGTTCTCGATCGCTTCCGGGGTGTGCCCTTGCTTCGCCAGTTCGTGCGCCATCGCTTGGTGCATTCGGGCGGAATTGGGCGCCACCACGGTCAAGCTGAGCAGCGACTCGTTGGCGAGATCCGAATAGACCCGGTATCCAGTGTAAAGAACACCCTCATCCTCTGGTTCCATCTTGCGAAGAACGCTCACGATTGCCGCGGCTTTATCCAGATCGCCCGTGCCGGAGTAGATTTCGATCAGCTCCATGCCAGTTTCCATCTGAATCTTTTCTTCTTTCACGCTGGGAAAAGCTTTCTCCAGATTGTCGCGACCGTGGCTGATGTCTCCCGTGCGCTTTTCAGCGATGCCCAGCAGAGCTTGAATCTTCCACAGGGAAGGTCGCAATTTCAGCGCAGCACGGAGCTCTGGAATCGCATCCGGGTACGCGCCCTGAAAGAACAGCACCACGCCCAGGTTCCCGTGGGCGTCGACATTATTTGGATCGATCGCAAGAATGGCTCGAAATTCTGCCACCGCCAGATCAGGTCTATTCTCGTGCAGGTATTCCGCAGCCTGATGGCTATGACTTTCGATTTGCTGCTGGCGGCTGGGAGTCGATTGGGAGTAGGACGGCTGCAACGCAACAAAGAGAATGACCCACAACGACACGACGCTTTGTTTCATCATTTGCCGATTGTACGGCGAGCGAAGCGAATTCTGAAATCTCGGTCGCCTTAAGACAGAGATGAGGACGGCGGGGGGGACCGCCGTCCTCGTACTCAAGGTGGCCGTCTCTGTTAGAACGTCACGCGTGCAGAAAGTTGACCGCTGCGAGGGGCAACCGCGACACCACCGTTCTGCGTTGCGGCGTTGATCTCGCCGAAATTAGCCCCGCCCAAGGTTTGGCCTGGAATGCCGAGGCTCGGATGGTTAAAGATGTTGACCCAGTCCGATCGCAGTTCGAGGCGAATGCGTTCCCCGAAACTAAAGTCCTTAGCCAAGGACATGTTAAACACCGTCAGGCGCGGCCCTCGCAATATGTTCCGACCCTCATTACCGAACGCGAATTCCCCGGCAGGAGACGCATTAACGAAAGCTGCGGTGTTAAACCATTCGTTGGGACCTGGATTGGCGACCTTGATATTGCCCACAACGTTTGGAAACCAGTTGCAACCGTTTGACACGTCGCCGCCGGAAGCGGTGCCACCGGTGTTGCCGCAACCCGTGATCGTCGCGTTTAAGTTAGTAGCGTTGACTATCGTGAAGGGATTTCCGCTCTGGGTTAGAAATGTTCCTGCGATCCGCCATCCGCCAATCGCGGCGTTCGCCAGCGCGTTAGCATCACTCAGATACATCTTGCCCTTGCCGAACGGCAGCTGGTAGGATGCATACCCCTTGACCGCTTGTGGGATGTCGAAATTCGAATTGCCGTAATTAGCACCGGGGTTGTTTCCGATTTGCCAATACTGTGTCCCCCCGCGGCTGCCCCATCCACCCGAATCCTGATCATCCAGAAAATGGGACCAGACATAGTTGAAACTGAAGAGAAGGCCGTTGGAATAACGCTTGGTGAAGGTGGCCTGCAAGGCGTTGTAGTTCGAAAGCGCGTTGTAATTATACCCAGTAAGGGTTCCCCAAGCCGGAAAGGGACGGTCCGCCTGAACGGCTTTACCCGCGGCCACGCTCGCCGCAATACCCTCTGGGCTGAGTATTTGGTTGACGTCCGTTCCGAATTGCAGGTTGCTTCCGTGGCTGCCAACATAGGCAAGCGAGGCCAGAAAGTTGTTTGCGAATTGATGCTCAACGCTGACCTGCCATTCATTGATTCGCCCCACCGGAACGTTATACGGCACATACGTCTGGTTTGAGGGCGAGGAGACGTTAAGGTATTGAGCGACATTCTTCGCGTTCGGCGAGCCCACGACGTAGTTGAGAGCGGGGGCAGCTGCGGCAGCAGATTCCGAGAGAGTGACCAATGGAGTGGGACCGGTTCCCTGGTTCACATCCGAGGCATTGCCAGAACTTGTGTTCAGGGCCCCAAAGCCTATTCCATTGCCGTAATCGTCCTGGCTAAAGTTATACGAGTACATCCCGAAACCGCCGCGAACCACCGTGTTGTTCAGCACCGACCACGCAAAGCCAACACGAGGCAGGAAAATATCGTAAATCGGCTTCTGCAACGAGTTTCGGTTGTCTTGGGGAGCAAACCACAGCGAGCCTAGTTGGCCATTTAAGGAACCGCAAGGCGTGCCGTTTGAATCGACGCTGCAGATCAGCGGGATATTCGGATCGAACCCGCCCAAGCTGTTGTTAATCTCGGTGAATCCAGTAGTAGCTACGTAGCGCAAGCCAAGGTTCAAGGTGAAATTCGAGCGCACTTTGAAATCATCTTGCACAAAGAGTTGCGGGCTCTTTAACCTGGCGTAAGACACTCCTTGATTGGTCGCGCCCCACTGTTGGACATCGCCAAGCAGGAAGTCCGCGAGACCGGCCCCTGTCGTCCCCGCTGTGGCGCCATTTTGTGCGGTGTAGTTGCCGGTGAAGGTGAAATTTCCCGCTGTAATGTTGCCCCAAGGCGTGGTGTTACCTTGCCCCATCAACACCTCGACGCCAAAGTGCAGAATGTGCTTGCCTTTGACGAGGGTTAACGTGTCCGATGGATCATAAAGGTTTTCAATGTATACGGCGTTCGTGCCGGGGGCCACTTGCGAACAACACAAGCCGGCGCCGTTAATGTTTATCTGTGGGATAACGTCTGCCTTGGAATATTGCAGGCCCAGAGTGGTGGCGTTGTCAAACCCCAGGGTCTGGGGGACAAACCAGTTGCCTTGCTTGGTATAGGCCATGCGGAACTCGTTCACCATTGAAGGGCTGATGGTCCAAGTTTCGGTAATTTGCGCGTTGTAACCATCGATGTCCCCGGAGAAGCAGTTGATCGGGCATGGAAAAGGCCCGGATTTGTTGACTCCCGGGTTATTCTTCTGGCTGATCGAGAAACTTAGGCGGTTCTTCGGGGAAAGATCATAGTCAAGCCGTCCAAAAAATCTGAGATTCGGGTTCGGAGTTGGCAGAAGGGTGGAGAAGTTATTTGTAAGGGCCCCCGGGGCGCCTGCGTTAGGCGCAGGGTAAAAACCCAGCATCTTCAATGCTACCGGATCTATGCGGTTGGCTGGAATCGCGTTTACGCCGGCAAGCGCGCCAGTGTTTTCCGACGCGAATGAGGTTCGAGTACAACCCGGCGTTGCACAGCTGGCGGGGTCGTAGAGCGTCGGAAGTCCAGCTGCGCTGAAATCGAAGGCGCCCGGGTGGGCGGTCCCCTGGCCTATTTCGGCCAGCGTCGGAGTGGTGCCTAACGTCGCGCTTGCCGCCCCGTTGTTATAGATCTTATCGACGACGAAGTAGAAGAACAGCTTATTCTTAATGATCGGTCCGCCGACGGAACCGCCATACTCGTCGTAACGCAAATACGGTGCCGACTGTGGGGTAAAGCCACCACTGCCGTTCGGAATTCCAAAGTATGGAGCTGCGTTCAGCACAGTGTTCTGCCAATATTCGTAAGCTGACCCGTGAATGCTGTTGGTACCGCTCTTGGTGATCTGGTTGAATACGGCGCCGCCAATGCCGTATTCTGCGGAAAACGAAGAGGTCGTGACTTGAACCTCCGAAATGGCTTCGAACAACGTGTTGTCCACGTTGTTGCTCACCGGCAATTGCACTACACCTCCATCCTGCAGGTAGTTCGCGTAATTAGGGAGGTTTCCGTTGATCGAGACGGCATCCCCTGCATTGTAAGCACCGCTGCCCTCTGAAGCCGGCGCCGTAGGAGAGCCGGCAGCGCCGGGCAGCAGAATATTAAAGTTCGCCCAATCGTTGCCGGTGATTCCGGCGCCTATTTGCGGCAGCACGCCGATGGTCTGCGCTTCCATAACTGTTCCCATGTGGCCGGTTTCGGTGTCGAGCAGTGGCACGCCGTTCTCGGTCACAACCACCGTTTCCGTGACGGCGCCAACTTCCAGGCTGGCGTTCTCTGTGATTACATCGACGTTCAGCGTGAACGGGCCGATCACAACTTTCTTGAAGCCACTTGCTGTGACGGTAATTTTATAATTTCCAGCGGGGGTCGAAACAGTGTCGTAGATGCCGTCCTGGTTAGTGACAAAGTCCTTGATCTCGCCCGTATCAATGTTGCTGAGCGTGACGGTGGCGCCTGCCACGACCGCTCCTGACGTATCGGCGACCGTGCCACGAATCTCACCGGTATTTCTGCTCTGGGAAAGAACTGGTTTGGCGACACCCACCAGAAGGCAAAACGCAATTGCGAAGCGGAATAATGCTTTCATTGAATCCCTCCACCCCAAAAATTGACCTTCCCGCCGAAACGGCTATTCACCCGGTATAGCCATGCTGCGCCCGTGTCCAACGAGTGGTTGTCAGTGTCCCGATCGACGCTGCCAGCACTCGTTGCAGCACCACTTGCATTTCTGAACACACTACCGGCACCTCGAATTGCGACGCTGCTCCGCGCGACGATCGCCGCCGCGCTGCAGGGCAATGCGATTAACCGCAATTCCACGTATAGGTACTACCAATGCTACTAGTCTGCCGAGCCGCCGCCCATCTCAGCGTGCGAGAAACATCGTTGTTCTATTGCGTTTCCTGCTAGTCGTTTTACACTACCCCGTGATGCGGGAGATTTAGCTCCAGAACCGTTTCTTTGTCAATAGGAAATATCGATATTCTAAAAAGAAATTTGTGATAGGTGGATTTTGTTCATTTGTCTTCGCCTCTCTGAGATACAATCCGGCCCCAGAAACGGCTTAGAATCAAGCGACCTTCAGTTTAGGCGTCGGCCCCGCGAGGATGTTACCGGAATGAAACGTCGTACAAAAAAAGCAGACCGGGCCAAGCAGCCGACCACGACGCTGAAGGCCGTCGCGGAACGCGTCAACCTTACGCCCAGCACCGTTTCGCATGTGCTGACCGATTCTCCGGCGGCGCGTTCGGTCCCTCAGAAAACAAAAGATCGCATCCTGGCCGCGGCGCGCAAACTGAACTACCAGCCGAATTTTTTCGCGCGTTCTCTGAAGATGAAGCGCAGCCACACGATCGGAGTGATCGCCGTAGAAATCGGTGACGCTTACAGTTCTCTGGTAATTGGCGGAATCGAACGTTACCTTCGCAAGCGGGATTTCTTCTTTCTCACCGTCGCCCACCGGCACGATAAGAAACTGCTCGCGACGTACGAGAATATGCTGCAACAACGCGGCGTCGAAGGTTTCATCACGGTCGATACTGCTTTGAACGGCCAACCACCACTACCGACCGTGGCTATTGCCGGCCATCGCAAAATCAAACGCGTAACCAATATCGTTCTGGATCATCGCCGTGCCGCTTCGCTGGCGTTGAACCATCTGGTCGATCAGGGCCATGAAAAAATCGCATTCATGAAGGGTTCTGCGGCGAGCTCCGATTCCGAGCAGCGCTGGAACGCCATCTGCGAGGTCGCTGAGAAGTTGCGTATTCGCATTCGTCCCGAACTAATCGTGCAACTCGAGGGCGCCGATCCCACGCCGAATCTCGGCTATCCGTTTGCCAAACAATTGGTCGCGAGTAAACAGCCATTTACCGCCCTTTTTGCCTACAACGATATTTCCGCTATCGGTTCCATCCGTGCTTTCCAGCAAGCCGGCCTACGTGTGCCGGAAGATGTGTCGGTGGTTGGCTTCGATGATATTCAGAGCGCTGCGTACCTGAGTCCGCCACTGACCACCGTGAGACAACCCCTGCAAGAGATGGGTGAGATCGCGGCACGAACGCTGCTTGACCGAATCGAGAAACGGGTGAAGTACGTTCCGGAAATTTCGGTCGCGCCCGAGTTTGTGGTGCGCAATTCCACGGCGCCTCCGAACCACCGGCGTGCGATGGCCAACTCCGCGGAATCGGGTGCAGCACAGCATGGCCGCGATTTGTTCCAGCCAGCAAGCGGGTAGGGGTCTAGCCTTTCATTTCTGCGGTTCGGAAGTTGGATGGAAATCTGCATCGCGGCACGAAAATGGCAAATCTGAACAAGCACAACCCGCCGGTAACGTTAAAGGCCGTCGCCAAACACCTTGGATTAACCCCCGGAACAGTTTCGTCGGTTCTGAATAACTCTCCCGCATGCCGCTCCGTCCCGGGGCATATAGGCCTGCGTGGTTGTCTGCGACCTCTACACGTTAGGCTCAACGCAACGATTTTGTGCGGGAGGAGCAATTCGAAATGGACATGACACGCCGGCAATTCGCCCTGGCTCTTGCAGCGAGCACCTACCTGCGGCCCTCGTTGTTCGAGCCGCTTTCCCCGTTGGGAGTCCCCCGCGGCGTCGTTCCCGGCCGAGTCACGTGGGCGCACGATCCTGCGGCTGTGACTTGGGACGGCACGGGTTCGTGGTGGACCGATGCCCATAATGACCAGTCAGTGATTAACCGCATGGTTTCCGGATCCATTTGCGGTCTTACAAACCAAAAGAGCGACGCCCAGGCATGGAACTCCATCTTTCAATACTTCAATCGCACTCACGGGCGCGGCGAAGCCGGATACCGCGCTGGCGAGAAGATTGCGATCAAGGCGAACCTGAATAACACAACGGACCATGGAACGATCGAACGCCTGAACTCCTCGCCTCAGTTGATCCTTGCGCTCGTGCGACAGTTGAGCGGCCCAGGACGGGTGCCGGAATCATCGATCATTGTTTTCGATTCTAGCCGGTTCATACCGGGCAATCTCTACGACAAGATTCACCATGATTTTCCCGGCGTCACGTTTGTGGACCATATCGGAGGGGATGGACGAGTAAAGGCCGAGTTCAAACCCAACGCGATTCCTTTCTCGGTTGAAAGCAACAATGCCAAGGGACTCGATACCACCGTGGTTGAGGCCGCCTACTTAATCGATGCTGCAGTATTGAGAGCGCATGTGAGTTCAGGAGTGACACTCTGCGCGAAGAATCTCTTCGGCGCTACGAGCATTAACCCCGACTGGCGCAAGAACGCGCACGATGGGTTCCATCACAACACCGATGGTTCGGCGAGTTACTCCGCGTTCACAGATTATTTGGGTCATAAAGACCTCGGCGAGAAAACCATGCTTTTTGTTATTGATGGGCTCTATGGAAACGACAACGTGGATGGTCCGCCTCATCGCAAGTGGAAGATGGCGCCATTCAACGATGGGTGGCCGAACAGCATTTTTATGTCGCTTGACGGCGTAGCGATCGATTCGGTGGGCTTCGACTTTCTAACTTCGGAATGGCCCGATCTTCCCGATATTGCAAATGCGGATAACTACCTGCGTGAATCTGCGTTGGCGAATGATCCGCCTTCGAAGACTTTCTATGATCCGGAAGGCGACGGTGTCCGCTGCCGCAGCCTGGGCGTACACGAACATTGGAACAATGCGACAGACAAAAAGTATTCGCGCAATCTGGGAAAAGCTCAGGGGATCGAACTTTTCCAAGTCTGAAGTGCGGAGCATAGTTGAGCCGTCGCTGCCGCCGGTTGGCGGGGTAGCGGAACTGCAGACAGGTTATCGGTTGTTAGCGGTACGCGGGGAGGCGGGATGAACCGGAGAGCGGTCTCCTTGTGCTTCGCAGTGGCAGCGATGCTACCAGCAATTGCGTTTTCCCAATCATTCTTTAGCCAGTATAAAGGCTTGCCTTATCACGACACGCGCTACAGTGGCGGGCCACAAAAAATACCGGGACGAGTATTGTGCGCCTACTATGACCTGGGCGGCGAAGCGGTCGCGTATCACGACAGCGACCCGAAGAATCACGGCAGCGGAGAGTTGAACCCTGCCGATGGGAGCTACCTCAACGAATTTCGTATCCACGAGGGAGTGGATACTTCCTACACGAAGTTCAACCGGAAGCCGGATCCGATTGACGACAATCCCTTCGACAAGGTTGTTCCTCCTGCAGACCTGCTTTATGTTGGCTGGACCGAACCCGGAGAGTGGTTCAACATCACTGTAGATGTGACACACGCGGGAACATACGCGGCCGATTTCCTCTACACATCGAATCGCGGCGGAACAATATCAATCGATGTGAACGGAAAGGACGTAACCGGACCTCTGCAAATCACCACAACAAATGATCCTGCAGACCCGGTAGCCTGGCGTCAGTGGCACCACTGGAATCTGGCGCCGAAACTTTTCAAGGTTCGCCTCATCAAAGGGCAAAACGTTCTCACCGTACACATTTTGACCGGCGGCAACATGAATCTCGCTTACTTCGACTTCAAGCAGGCCCACAGATAGATGGAAAGACAAATGGAATGTGCCAGCGTCTCAAGTCAGCGTCAGCCGCAAACCTGTCGCGTGGGGAACGGTGACGGAGCACTTGCCCTGCTTGAGCGAGTCGGCTTTCATTGAGGTTGTGATGTGCGCTTCGCGGCTGTCGAGTGCTGGTGCGTGCAATATTTCGGTTTGGACCGCTCCACTGGTGCCTCGACCGAAATCGAGTTCCACTTCGAGGTCCGCTGCCGCGTCCTTGTTCAAAATGATCACGGATGTGTGCCCGCCAGGCAGCTTCGCGGCGTACGCCGTGGCGTTGACTCCCGCATCCTCCAGCTTCGTCGAGAAGTCCGTCTTCAAAAGTGTTCCGTCACTGAACGAGCCCGCAAACTTCAGTCCATACGCGACCGGCTCCAACGTATAGTCCGAGCCAAACGTCGCAATGGGCGTATAGAACGGATGCGGATGCGCAGCAATCTGTTCGGGAGTTTCGCCGCTCGCTTCAAGAAGCGCGTCGCCGGGCAGAGATCCGCCGACGGAATTGGCCACAGATTTGCCCGTGCCCCCGTGCAGATTGACGCCCGAATAGTTATTACTGGCCAGCAGCAGGGAATAGTCGGCTGACCAAAGCGCGGCAGCAAACACGTCGGAGACACCCGGCTTGCCTCCGCGATAGCAGGTGTTGCCTTCGGTCATGCGTACGCGCGCACTCATCTTACTGGCTGCGGCCGATGCGATGTTCGCCGTGTTCTGCACCTTCTCCATCGTTGCCGGTTTCAGCAGGTTCGGAATGTTGACCTCGGGGTTCGTCGCCGGCCCGCCAAAGTAATAATGATGAGACAGAGTCAGTACGTGGGGCGGGGCCTGGATGGAAGGCCATTGATCGGCAATCTCAGTCAGCCATGACGCGTTGCTCGCAACATCAGGCATCCCGAACTTCGCTGCGGGCACCCGAGTTGCGATGGCCCGCGCCAGCGCGAGCCATTCTTCCAGGTACGCCTTGGCCGACCATGTCTTCGGATCGCGCAGGTGATGGCTAAACAAATCCGCCTCGTTTCCGATCTGGAAGTACTGCAGGCGGTCGCCGAGCGTCGCTGCCACAAAAGCTGCTTCTTCGGCGGCGCGTGCCGGCGTATTCGTGCCCATCCCGATGCCGTACACGCAAGTCCAACCGGCGGCTTGGAGGAACTGCGCCAGGTTTCTGACCGCCTCCAGCGTCACCGCGTAATAATGAGCCTTCGGCTCGCCCACGACCTCGCGGACTTGAGGATGCTCTGGTTCGGGAGAATCGGGCCTGGGTTTCCAGTACGCGAACTCGCTGGTGTTGCCTCCGAGGCGCAGAACGCCAGTGGACGAAAGCGCTTTGAACTCGCGAATCAAGCCGCTGTTCTGCGCCGAAAAGAAACTCGAGTCCGTGAGTTGCTGCACCTCATACGACAGGCCGACAAAATCGATCGGCATGTGCGGACCTGTCGCTTCGCTGGGAATGGCGAGGGTAACCCGGACATTGCTTTGGCCCTGCGCATGAAGACGCGCTGCAGCTAGGGTGCCAGCTGCGGTGACAAGAAAGTTTCGTCGTGTGAGCATCGAGCCTCCCGATTCATCGCTGCTGGCCCTTCAGCACCCGTAGTTTTAGGTCACGAAGGATACGACAAGTTGCGGTAATCCAACCTGAGTATTTTGTCGCGACTGAGCGC